>ERZ777305.506-NODE-506-length-63648-cov-10.433806_pt1 | contig 63648 bp, 55 predicted proteins | sample MGYA00374965_ERZ777305 | MGnify/ENA primary metagenome ERZ777305 (study PRJEB29328, sample SAMD00013331) | mouse gut metagenome | study: EMG produced TPA metagenomics assembly of the Metagenome analysis of fecal microbiota from mouse which was promoted...
GCATGACCGATACGCTGATGACACAGATTGCCAAAGAGTATATGCAGCGCATGGGAATTACCGATACCCAATACCTGCTGGTGCGCCACCTTGACCAACCGCATCCGCACTGCCATTTGGTCTATAATCGGGTAGGGAACAACGTGCAAACCATATCGGACAAAAACATCAAAATCCGCAATGCCAAGGTTTGCCGTGCGCTGACTGAGAAATACGGATTGCACCTTGCGCAGGGCAAAGAATCGGTGCGTCGGGAACGCCTGCGGGAACCGGACAAAACGAAGTACGAAATATACGACGCAATCAAAGCTGTACTACCTCAGTCCCGAAGCTGGGAAGAGTTAGAAAAGCATCTAAAAGCGCAAAGTATTAGTATGCGCTACAAATATTGCGGTTCGACCAATCAAAAGCAAGGAGTGCTGTTCAGCAAAAACGGATTCGAGTTTTCAGGCTCGAAGATAGACCAGCAATTCAGCTACTCGAAACTGGATCGGCATTTTACGCACATACAGCAGCAAAGTCAACGTCGAGGCACGCTTGCCAAAGGGTTCAATACGGCCATAGGCAATTATCGGTCGGCATTTACTGACCTATTCGGCAATGCAGGTGGAAGCGGGAATAAGAGGCCAATTGCTAACGATTCTATAAACTTCGGCGGCAATATCGGCACATTGCCGTTACCTCCCAATGATTCGCCTATTGGATTGTCTGCGGCTCAACTCCGACGCAAGCCCGGCGAAAGCTCCGAAGAACATATCGCCCGCATTACGGCGTTGCTCAACACCGTCGCCGAAGCAATGGCCGTTGCAGCCATGGAGCGAAAACGCAAACTACGAGACCAGAAAGAGAATAAACCGAAAATGAAGTTGTAAACTTAAATCGACAATCCGTTATGAAAGAAAACAATATGATGTCTTACGAAATGTATGAAGACTTCAAGGAAACGTTGGTCAAAACCATCAAAACCGAACTGTCGGCAAAGAATAGCCAATCTGGCAGCAATGACTTACCGCAACTCATAAGAGAGGTGATAATCCAACTTACTGAAAGGCTGGAAAGCATCGAACAGAGCAACATAAAGGTCCAAGTTGGGATAGATAGCTTGCAAGCATCTGTCGAATCAATCGAAATCCCCGTCGAACTACCGCCGAGAATCGTGCAGAACAGAATATCGCTCGCCATCGAATCGAAAGGAGTATTCTGGACGATGATAGGCATGATGTCGGCTATCGTACTGCTGTGCACGATGTTGTATTGGACTGCGAAACCCAACTACGACCGCATCGACAACGACCTGAAATACCGCTATATCAAAATGAAAGGCGAAGCGCAACCCGACCGCATTGCCGAGCTGGAAGAAATATTCGAGTTACACCGCGACAACGCAAAAATCCGACAAATAAAAAGAGATGTCGAAGAGTACGAACGAACCATACAACGCAAAGTGCAGTTAGAAGAACAAGCGAGGCTCAAAGAATGGGAAGCAGAGAAACTCGACAACAAAGCGGCCAAATTGAGAGGAGAATAAATCTCCTCTTTTTATTTACAACGAATTTTGTTACCTTTGTTATATTAATTTTTTTATATAAATGGCAACTTTTATCGACATACTAAATAAATTCCGCAAGGAATCTTTTTCGCAGAAAGACAAAGGGTTCCGTTTTGAGCGCTTGATGCAGGCTTATTTGAAGACAACGGCGCTTTATATTCATCTTTTCGAAGAGGTGTGGTTGTGGAGTGAATTTCCGCATCATGATCAATTTGGCGGTAAGGATACTGGAATTGATCTTGTCGCAAAAACATATACGGGAGATTATTGGGCGATACAATGCAAGTGCTACGCGGCGGATAGTTATATTGATAAACCATCTGTGGATTCCTTTTTGGCTACCTCTGGACGAAGTTTCGAGAGCAATGGAGAGTCGAAGGCATTCTCTCAACGATTGTGGATTTCGACCACGAACAAATGGAATGCAACAGCCGAGCAAACTATTAAAAACCAAAATCCACCGGTTACTCGTCTCAATCTGATCGACCTCGACAATGATGCGGTGGATTGGGATGCTCTCGAAAAAGGCGTGTTCGGAGCCTCTGCCAGAACTGCCCAGTTCACTATATTAGACCATCAGAAAACAGCAATCGATAAAACACACGAGTATTTCCAGATTGAAGGAAACAACCGGGGTAAGCTGATTATGGCTTGCGGAACGGGTAAGACATTTACTTCGTTAAAAATTGCCGAGAATGAAACAGAAAACAATGGTTTGATCTTGTTCCTTGTCCCGTCTATCGCTCTGTTGGGCCAGACGCTGCGTGTGTGGAAAGCGCAATCGGCACAACCGCTTGAAGCCGTGTGTATTTGTTCTGATGCACAGGTAACAAAGCAGGTGGCAAAGAATGATGATAGTTCGACTTTTGGCACAATAGACCTTGCATTGCCTGCAACAACCGATATTCACGCCATTGTTCGCCAGTTGCGATATTTGCGAGGCAAGCAACAAGGAATGACGGTTGTGTTCTCGACCTACCAATCTATCGAGGTTGTATCCAAAGCCCAACACAAACTATTGGAAGAAACCGACGATGAGTATGGTAAATTCGACCTCATTATATGCGACGAAGCACATCGTACTACGGGTGTTACACTAAAAGACGAGAACGAAAGTGCGTTCGTAAAGGTTCATGACAACGACTTTCTGAAAGCCGATAAGCGAATCTATATGACCGCGACACCGCGTCTGTACACCGATGCGATGAAGGACAAGGCCAAGCAGAGCGATGCTGTTTTGTGTTCAATGGATGACAAATCGATGTACGGCGATGAAATTTATCGGATTGGCTTCGGTGAAGCGGTCGATAAGAAGCTGCTTACAGACTACAAGGTGCTGATTCTGGCGGTCGGCGACAAGGATATTACACCGGCGCTACGCAATGTACTGACGAGTGAGGACGGCACAATCGAAACGGACGATGCTGCGAAATTTGTCGGCTGCATCAATGCGCTTTCAAAACGGGTGTTGGGAGATGAAGGGCTGGTTAAGGATGCCGACCCGCTCCCGATGCGTCGTGCAGTGGCGTTCTGTCAGAATATCAAGAAGTCGAAAGAGACGGCAGAGATATTCTCATCTTGCAAGGAGAGTTATATGGCAGATGTTCCCGAAGATGAGAAGTTGCAATTGGTCGATGTCGCCGCCCGCCACGTGGACGGCACGATGTCGGCAACAGCGAGGGATGCGGCTCTGATGTGGCTTAAAGAGCAGCCCGAAAACGAACGGGAGTGCCGTATGCTGACCAATGCGCGCTGCTTGTCAGAGGGTGTTGATGTGCCGTCGCTGGATGCGGTGGTGTTTGTATCGGCCAAAAACTCGCAAGTCGATGTAGTGCAGTCTGTGGGGCGTGTAATGCGCCGCAGCGAGGGCAAGCAATACGGCTATATCATTATCCCTGTTGTCGTTCCTGCCGATGTAGAGGGAGACAAGGTGCTGGAAAATCATCCGAACTTCAAAGTCGTGTGGACGGTGTTGAACGCATTGCGCGCTCATGATGACCGTTTCAATGCGGAAGTAAACAAAATAGAACTGTCTAAAAAGAAACCGAAGAACATTGTCTTCGGAGGTGTCGGTGGTAGCGGAGATGACAATAGCACCGGCGACGGAACGCCTAAAAAGAGTGCCGTGCAGGTTATGGCCGAACAGTTGGCGCTGTCGTTCGACGAGTTGCAGAATGTCTTTTATGCCAAGCTGGTTACGAAAGTCGGCACGAAACGCTACTGGGAGCAGTGGGCACGCGATATTGCCCAAATAGCCGAACAGCATATCGAACGCATACGCCAGCTTATATCCGACAACGACCGCCACCGCAAAGCTTTCCAGCAGTTGATGCGAGGTTTGCGTCGCAATATCAATCCGAACCTGTCGGAACATGATGCTATCGAGATGCTGTCGCAGCACATTATTACGCGACCGGTGTTCGAAGCTCTGTTCGAAAACTACGAGTTTGCAAAGAACAATCCTGTATCGAAATCGATGCAGCAAATGCTCAATTTGCTGGATGACGAAGCCAAGACGGAAGAGGAGCACAAGAAACTGCAAAAGTTCTACGATTATGTACGCACTACGGTCGGCAATATTGAGGATGCGGCAGGCCGTCAGCGTATAATCGTCGAGCTGTACGACAAATTCTTCAAGACGGCATCGCCGAAGACGGTCGAGAAGCTGGGCATCGTCTATACTCCCGTCGAGGTCGTGGATTTCATCATCCGTTCGGTCGGATATATCATTCAGAAGGAGTTCGGGCGCACCCTCTCCGACGAGAATGTACATATCCTCGACCCGTTCACCGGCACGGGAACATTCATTACACGGCTGTTGCAGAGCGGTCTGATCAGCCGCGATGCGCTGGAACGCAAATATCGCAGTGAAATCCATGCGAACGAGATTGTGCTGATGGCCTATTATATCGCATCCATCAACATCGAAAATGTCTATCATGATCTGATGGGAGCCAATGCGGAATATCGTTCTTTCGACGGTATCTGCCTGACCGATACATTCCAGCTGGGCGAGGAAGCGTCGGAAGAAAATCTCTATTCCGAGCAGTTCCCGATTAACTCAAAACGAGTGATCGAACAAAAGAAGAAACGGATAACCGTCATCGTCGGCAATCCGCCCTATTCCATCGGTCAGAAATCGGCCAACGACAATGCACAGAACCAGACATACAAGACTCTTGAGTCCCGCATCGAAAACACCTATGTCGCCCAATCGACAGCCGCCCTCAACAAATCGGCTTACGATAGTTATATCAAGGCTTTCCGCTGGGCATCGGACCGGATCGACGATAAAGACGGCGGCGTAATAGGCTTTGTCACTAACGGCGCATGGCTCGACGCCAATGGATTGGACGGCATGAGAAAGTGCCTTGAAAAGGAATTTTCATCCGTTTATGTATTCAATCTGCGAGGCAACCAACGAACCAGCGGTGAATTATCCCGCAAAGAAGGCGGTAAAATTTTCGGTTCGGGGTCCCGCACACCGATTGCCATAACCATATTGGTCAAGCGGCCCAAAGAGGCGAATCAGAAAGCACGGATATTCTATCGTGATATCGGCGATTATCTGTCGAGAGAGGATAAATTGCGCATAATTCGCAGTCTGACGGATATAAGCAATCCGGCGATGCTGTGGTCGGCTATCGTACCCAACGAACACGGCGACTGGCTCAACAAGCGCAGCGAATTGTTCAAACTCTACACCCCGCTGGAGCCTGAAAAGAAATTCAATCAGAAATCAAAAACAGTTTTCAATACATTCGCTATTGGGTTGGCATCCAATAGAGACACATGGGTTTACAATTTTTCCAAGCAGGCGGTCGGAAAAAACATGAGTGCAATGATCAATTTCTATAATCGACAGCAGCACGCATATCAACAAGCCATAAAACAAAATCCCGATTTATTGGTAGAAGAATTTATCGATACGGATCCGACAAAAATCAGCTGGACAAGATCTTTGCGTAATAGTATTAGAAAAAAACATGATTATGTATATTCGGATAAGAAATTGCGTATAGGGATTTATCGTCCATTTCAAAAACAATGTTTGTACTTTGCATCGGAATTCAATGAAGCAATTGGATTAAGCCCCAAGCTGTTTCCTACGCCCAAACACGGGAATTTGGTAATTTGTATTTCCTGTATTAGTGCTAATAACGGGCTATCTGTTATATTAACAGATTGTATTACGGATTTGCATTGTGTGGGAGACACTCAATGTTTCCCATTATACTGGTACGACGACAGCACGGCAGATATTGCCGACCTCTTCTCAGCCCCGCAGAGCGAGATGGACCGCTATACCCGACGCGACGGCGTGACCGACTGGATTCTTTCGACTGCTCGTAAACAATACGGCAGCAAGGTCGGCAAAGAGGATATTTTCTATTATGTTTACGGTATCCTTCACTCGCCCGAATACCGTTCCGCCTTTGCCGCAGACCTCAAAAAATCGTTACCTCGGCTTCCGTTGGTGGATTCTGCCGATGATTTTTGGGCATTCAGCAAAGCCGGTCGCGACCTTGCAGAGCTCCACCTCAATTACGAGACGGTCGAGCCATACAAAGGCTGTCTGCTGGTATATGGCGCAAATACCAATCGGGGCGATGGCATGAACTATCGTGTCGAGAAGATGCGTTTCGGCAAACTCGACAGCAAAACGCCCGACAAGACGAAGATACATTACAACCAGCATATCACTGTCGAGGGCATTCCATTGGAGGCATACGATTATGTAGTAAACGGCAAATCTGCAATAGAGTGGATAATGGAGCGTTACGCGGTTGCCGTAAACAAAGACAGCGGCATCCGCAACGACCCGAACGATTGGGCTGCGGAACATAACGACGAAAAATATATTCTCAATCTGCTGTTGCGCATCATTACCGTTTCGCTCGAAACGATGAAAATTGTATATACTTTACCGAAACTTAAATTTGAGGAGTAAAATCATGACCCGTTCTACCGATTCAGAATCTACACAGCCAAGATATAGTGTTTTATTCTTAAAAATATTAGGTGCATTTACTGCTGTATTTATTGGCTACTTAATATATTCGCATCATGTGTTTTGCCAATCTCAGGATAATGTGAAGACTTGTTATGTAGAGCACATTAAAAGAGCAGATAGCTTGCATCTTAACATACTTCGCTATAATAAAGACGTAGTTGTAAATATTCAAAAGATATTTGATGCTACGTTGGCTGACTCTATGATTAAAGCTTCTTTGATGAATACTCGTCATTTGTCGAAAGCGCAATCGAATAATTTGGGAGTGATTATTGAATCTCATTTTAGTAAAATAGAATCATTGCATGAAAAATATGGTGAAAAACTATTAAGAGATTCGTTGCGGTTGGGTGTTGAGCGGGACCTTCTCAACGGGCAAACAAAGGCGATGATTGATTTGCATCTAAACAAAATAGAACATGAATATAGTAACATTACTTTATGGGCAGCCATTCTGACAATTTTATTTCTTGTATTCAGTTTCTACTCTGTTTTTAAAGCAGACGAACTCATCAAACAAGGAACAGACGGTCTTAACGAAATACGGCAAATTAAGGCGCAAGGCGAACAAACTGTTGAAGAGCTAACTGCGAAAGGCGAAAAAATCTTAACAAACACAGAAGAAGATATCAGAAGATTTATGATGCGCCAACATCGTAATATGTTAGAATCCAGCAAAGAATTCGAAGCTAAAAAAAGTGAGATTGAGCATGCGTATGATGATTCTTTGCAAGGTTTAAATACAACAAAGGAGTATTTTAATGAGAGAATTAATAATATACTCCTAACGTTTGAGAGCGAAATGAAAAAGCTACGCTTGGATCAAGAACAAGAACTTTCTAAACAACAAGTTGAATTCAGGAATTTAGTAGTAGAAATAAATGAATTTTTTGCTCATTTGAAAGAACAGAAGGCGGCAGATAAGCAAGAATCCATAGACGCAAAAGAGGAGGACAAACAATGATGATTAACAATAATATGCTTTATCAGAACTCATCTAATGAACTGATGCAGGCTAAAAATTATCAATCTCAAATCTCCCAAAAAGAATTTGAGATAAAGTTGATGGATATAAATAGCAAATATTCGTTTAATAAAGAGCCGGACTATATTACCAATTTGCAACGACAGAATGTAAAATTAGAGATTAATAGTCTTGCATATAATAGAAATATGCATTTATGCAATGCTATTGATAATGCATTAGACCTTGCAATAAATGAATCGCAGGATAGTGTCTTTTATTCTATGGCCTATCTTGCTATAAGCTCTATAAACTCTTTTATTAGAATACAAAACGAGCTAAATTTAAACCTGCCATTTAATGTTGTTTTTAAATTATCGCAAGCCGATCTTCAAACAACGAATGTTTTAGTAAAAACTGAAATATCGGCATTGAAACGATTGTGTAATATAATATAGCGATTGATGTACGTTATAAGCAATGGGTACAAGGTAAAATATATTACACTGCATTATCAGTGGAGCAACGACATAGTGTTGATTGCTATTAGACGTCCGAATTTGTCCTTTGCCGTACAAATACCGTACAAAACAAAAACTAAAACCGCGTTGTAGATTACTGCAACGCGGTTTTAGTGAGGTCTGAAGCGGATTCGAACCGCTGTAGACGGTTTTGCAGACCGTTGGCTAAGCCACTCACCCATCAGACCAACTTCGTCGGATCGTTACCGAATCGATATGGCGAATCTCCGCGGGGAGATCGTAACAATACCGATTCGGAGTGCAAATATACGAAAAAATATAAAACCTCCAAAATTTTGCGGCGATATCGATTTTTTTTGCGAAAATTATTACCTTTACATCGTACGAACGCCCGTTTTTGAGCCTCGCCGAGGTTGTCGGACGCTGTTCGGCGCGCGTCGCCCGAGGGTGCGCGGAGGGTATGCCGACGAGGGCGTTCGCAGGTACTACGATAACGCAACTATTCTATGACCGTCGAAGATATGGCTCTCACCTTCGTGCCGAAGCTCGGCGTAAGGGGCGCGGTGCATCTGTTGAGATGCTTCGGTTCCGCCGCGGCGATATATTCGGCGTCGGAGGATGAGTTGCGCAGCCGCGCCGAGCTGCGTGCCGACATAGCTCGCGATATCGCGAACGGCAGGGGCATGCGCGATGCCGAACGCGAGGCGGAGTATTGCCGCCGATGCGGCATAACGCCCGTGGCTTCGACGGACGACGCCTATCCGCCTCTGCTGCGCGAGATCGACGACTACCCCGCCGTGATATATGTGAATGGCGATGTGGAGGCTTTGACGCGTCGGTCGGTGGCGTTCGTCGGAACGCGCAGAATGACTTCCTACGGCAGCCGCATGTGCGACGCGTTGATGCGCGAATTGTCCGAAGCGGCACCCGATGTCGTTGTCGTGAGCGGACTGGCTTACGGCGTCGACAGCGCGTGCCACCGCGGAGCCGTGACGTACGGGCTCGCGACGGTGGGTGTACTGGCCAATGTTTTGCCCGCCGTGGCGCCTACCGCGCACGAGCGGTTGGCCGCGTCGATGATCGCGCAGGGCGGCGCGCTGATCACGGAGCTTAACTCGCAGACGAAGCAAAACGGCCGCTATTTCGTGCCGCGCAATCGCCTGATCGCAGGAATGTGCGCCGCCACGGTGGTCGTGGAGTCTCCCGAAGCGGGCGGAGCGATGGTGACGGCGGCTTTCGCCGACGGTTACGACCGTACGGTGCTGGCGGTGCCCGGGCGTGCGACCGACGAGTGCTCGCGCGGCACGAACGCCTTGATTTTCAACCGCAAGGCGCAACCCGTAATGTCGGCCCGCGATATCCTGCACGAACTTATGTGGGACGCGCGGACGGAGGGCGGCCCTCGGCATGCGGCGTCCGATCTTTCGGACGATGCGCGGGCGCTGCTGCGTCATTTCGATGCCGACCCCGTGACGATGGATGTGTTGCAGCTGCGCAGTGGCCTCGCGCCGAGCGAGCTGGCGGCATTGTTGATGGATATGGAGTTCGACGGCGCGGTGAGACGCGTCGCCGGAAACCGATATGAAAAGACCATATGAAAAAAACTGATCTCGGACGCCTCGCGCGCGGCTTTTTCGCGGGCATAGCGATCGGAGCGGCGATATTGTGCGCCATACTGTCATACCCCGAATTGCGGGCGTTTCTCAAAGGCCCCATGGCGCGGGACGGAATGGGCATGTTCATGGCCTTCTGGATGGCGGCCGTGCTGCTGTTCGCGGCGGCCGTGTTCCTGCAAACCCTAATCCATGAGACGGGACACCTCGTGTCGGGACTTGCGACGGGTTATCGGTTCTCGTCGTTCCGCATCGGAAGCTTCATGCTCTACCGCGGCGACGAGGGACTGCGTTTCGGCCGTTTCACAGTCGCGGGCACGGGTGGACAATGCCTTCTGGAGCCTTCGGACACGACCGATCCCGAGAATATGCCCTACGAGGCCTACCTCTTGGGCGGCGTGGCGGCCAACTTGGCGACGGCCGCGGCGGCATTCGCGGCGAGCATATATGCCGAGAGCGTTTTTGGGATATATCTCTGCGTCGCGATCATGTTGGCGGGCGTGGTCGCCGCCCTGCTCAACGGCATCCCGATGCGCATCGGAGGCGTGCCGAACGATGGCTGCACGGTTCGGATGATGGGCCGCAACGCCGAGATGCGCCGCATGATGTGGGTGCAACTGAAGGTGAATGCGCTCTATTCGCGCGGAGAGATGTTGCGCGACATGACCGACGAGTGGTTCGCGCTGCCCGACGACGCCGACATGTCGAATCATCTGTATGCGACGATCGCGGGATTGGACGCCTCGCGCCGCATGGAGCGCGGCGATTTCGCGGGGGCTTACGACCGTCTGGAGACAATGCGCGCGGCGGGCGACAGACTCATCGGACTCTTTCGCATGGAGGCGGCTTGCGAGCAGATGACGGCGGGCGTGCTGACGCATCGTTCGCGGGCGGAGATCGAGAGAGTTTTTCCCGAGGCGGCGGAGCGATATGCGCGGCTCTATTCGCGCTACATGATAAGCCGCGCCCTTACGTTATATATATGGGAGCGTTTCGTGCGACGCGACGCCGAGAAGGCGGCGGAGGCTGCGCGGCGCGTGCGCGACATGGCCGAACGATACCCCGTTCGCGGCGAGGCGCAAGCGTGCGTCGAGTTGCTCGATCGTGCCGAAAAGCTGAAAGACGAAGATTATGGAGTTGGTTGATACACATTCGCACCTCTATGCCGAGGAGTTCGACGCCGACCGCGCCGAATGTCTCTCGCGCGCCCGACGGAGCGGCGTCGCGGGGCTGTTGCTGCCCGCGATAGACTCCGAGAGCCACGAACGGCTGTTCGCGCTGGCGGAAGCCGAACCCGAATTTTGCCGTCCGATGATGGGTTTGCATCCCACGTCGGTGAACGACAATCCGCGTTGGCGCGAGGAGCTCGCCGAGGCGGAGCGTTACCTGCTCTCGCCGCCGCGCGGTCTGCGTTTCTGCGCCGTGGGCGAGATCGGGCTGGACTACTACTGGAGCGGCGATTTCAAGGCCGAGCAGCGCGAGGCGTTCATCGCGCAGTGCCGTCTGGCGGCGCGGCTGGACCTGCCCGTGGCCATACATACACGCGCCGCGTGGGACGACATGCGCGATATTCTCGAAGCCGAAACGGCTCGAGCCTCGGAACGCGGCGAACGTCTGCGCGGCGTGTTGCACGCCTTTTCGGAGGATGCCGCCACTTACAGGCGTCTGCGCGCGTGCGGCGATTTTCTGTTCGGCATCGGCGGCGTTGCGACGTTCAAGAAGAGCGCGGTAGCCGCGGCGGTGGCCGAGATGGAGCCGGAGCATATCGTGCTGGAGACCGATTGCCCCTATCTCACGCCCGTGCCGCACAGAGGCGAGCGCAACGAGTCGGCCTATGTGAGCTTCGTGTGCGACAAAGTGGCCGAACTGAAGGGCGTCGCGCCCGAGCGGATGGCGGAGATAACCACGGCGAATGCGCGCAGGATGTTTGCGGCTCTTTAGAGTCGCGCGGGCCGCAGCCTCGCCCCGCGGAGGCCCGCTGTCGTTCGCTTCGCTCACATGCGGTCTCCGCAGCCTGCGGTCCGAACCGATATACGATTTTGAATATAAAAACACACTTATAAATGAATGTTTCCGATAACGGCGCGAGGTCGTCGATACTTATAATTTATACGGGCGGAACCATCGGCATGAAGATGGACGCCGCCACGGGCGCTTTGGTGCCGTTCGATTTTTCGGGTATTTACAGCGAGTTTCCGTCGCTGCGCAGGCTCAACGTCGACATCGACGTGCACACCATGCCCCAACTCATCGATTCGTCGAACGTGCGTCCGAGCGACTGGTGCGCCATCGCGGGGGTGATACGCGACAATTACGAGCGTTACGACGGCTTCGTGATCCTGCACGGCACCGACACCATGTCGTACAGCGCCTCGGCCCTGAGCTTCATGCTGGAGAATCTGGCCAAACCCGTGGTCTTTACGGGGAGTCAGATCCCTATCGGCGTGCTGCGCACCGACGGGCGCGAGAATCTGATTACGGCCATCGAGATCGCGGGCGCCAAGATCGACGGTCGCGCGGCCGTTCCCGAGGTGTCGCTGTTTTTCCACAGCCGCCTCTGCCGCGGCAACCGAACGCACAAGGTCAGCGCCGAGGAGCTCGACGCCTTCAGCTCGCCGAACTATCCGCCGCTCGCCGAGGCGGGCGTGAAGATCACCTATAATCTGCCCGCGATATCGCGAACCGACGAGGTCTCCTATCCGTTGCGCATAGCCACCATGCTCAGCGAGGGCGTGGCCATCGTGAAACTCTTCCCGGGCATCGGCGAATATACCCTGCGCGCGCTCCTCTCGGTCGAGGGGCTCCGAGGCGTGGTGCTGGAGACATACGGCGCGGGCAACGCCCCGACGTGCGACTGGTTTCTCGGCCTGATGCGCGAGACGGTCGAGCGCGGCGTGGTGGTGCTCAACGTCACCCAGTGCGACAACGGATCGGTCGAGATGCAGCTTTACGAGACGGGGCAGCGTCTTCGCGCGGCGGGCGTGCTGTCGGCTTACGACATGACGACGGAGGCCGCGATCACCAAACTCATGTACGTGTTGGGTAAAAATCTGCCCTTCGACCGCAGCGTGGAGCTGCTGACAAGGCCCCTCAGAGGGGAATTTACTTTGTGAGGGTATTGCGTGTGAAAAAAATTATTCTTATATTTCGGTCCGTAAAGTGTGCCTAATTCGCATCCGACATGGAGGCGAAATGAGGTTCGGAGGCGAAATGTATTGATGTATAGCGTGTTATGTCGCATGCGCAAAATCGCGGGATTTCGACGTCCCGCAAGGCCCGAAAGAGAAGTTCGGGCGTTCGCGCGTCGGCCAAGCGTCCGAAAAGAGCGTTTCGCGGATGAAAAAACGCATAAATGAATTTTTAACAACATAAAACTAAAACGAGTAACAAACACTAATTAAAATTTATTAAAAACAGCTATGAAAAAATTCTTTATGATTTTGTCGGTTGCCGTTACTTCGCTCGGCACCGTAAGCGCGCTGGCACAGGAGGCTGCCGTAAACGCAGAGACCGATCTGGCCGGAGAGAGCATGCACCAGATTTTGATGCAGAAGTTCCTCGAGGGAGGCTGGGGCTGGATGTTGCCCGTGCTCGTCTGCTTGGTTCTCGGTTTGGCCATCGCCATCGAGCGTATGCTTTTCCTCACTTTCTCTAACATCAACACGAAGAAGTTCATCGCCAAGGTCGAGGAGGCTCTCAACAACGGCGGCATAGAGGCAGCCAAGGATGTTTGCCGCAACACCAAGGGCCCCATCGCTTCTATCTACTATCAGGGCTTGGATCGTTACGATCAGGGTCTGGACGCAGTCGAGAAGGCTGTGGTATCTTACGGTTCGGTTCAGACGGGCCAGATGGAGTCGGGTCTGTCGTGGATCGGCCTGTTCATCGCTCTTGCGCCCATGTTGGGATTCATGGGTACCGTTGTCGGCATGATCGGCGCGTTCGACCAGATTCAGGCTGCGGGCGATATCTCTCCGACCATCGTTGCCGGCGGTATCAAGGTCGCTCTGTTGACTACTTTGATGGGTCTTATCGCTGCTGTGATTCTCCAGTTGTTCTACAACTACATCATATCGAAGATCGACTCGCTCGTTAACGATATGGAGGACGCTTCGATCACTCTGGTCGATATCCTGACCGCTTACAGCAAGAAATAAGTAAGACCTTAAAAACAGAATTGAAACAATGGAGAAAATATTTAAAACCTTATTGATCGTATTGCTGGCCATCTCGGCGGTATTGGTCTTGTGGGGCGTATTCGCTACTCCCGACAAACCCGCGACCGCAGCCGAGGCTCCCGCGATCGGTTATAACCTCGTGTGGGGTTATATCCTGCTGGGCGCGGCCGTAGTCGTCGCTCTGTTCAGCGCCGCCATGGGTCTGGTCACCAAACCCGCGGGTCTGAAGGGCGCGCTTATTTCGCTCGTCGCAATCGTGGCTATCGTGGTGATCGCTTCGGTCGTGGCTTCGGGTCACGACTACCAGATCGTCGATCTTCAGAACAGCGCATACTTCGGTCGCAGCGAGACGGTTCTGACCGATACCAGCATCCTCATCACCTATGTGGCTATGGCGGGTGCCGTTATCGCGGCTATTTATTCGGCTGTTGCTGATTCACTCAAATAACAAAGGAGATTACAATGGCAGGAAATAAAAGAAAAGTACAAGAGATCAATGCCGGCTCGATGGCCGATATTGCCTTCTTGCTGCTCATCTTCTTCCTTGTCGCTACCACGATGAACACCGATACGGGTCTTGTGCGTGTGCTTCCGCCCATGCCGCCCGAGGATGTGAAACTCGAGGATATAAAGGTTAAGGACCGTAATGTGCTGCTGGTGTTCGTGAGCCCGGGCGGTAACATAATGGTCGGCGATGAGGAGATGCAGATTCAGGGCGTGAAGGATAAGACCAAGGAGTTTATCCTCAATCCGATGGAGGCCGAAAATCTTCCCGAGAAGAAAGAGACCGAACTCGAATTGCCCGACGGCAGCAAGTGGGTATATCCCGTGAGCGAAGGCGTCGTATCTCTGCAAACGACCCGTGATACGAACTACGACGTTTATATCATGGTGCAGAACGAACTTACCCGCGCCTTCAACGAAGTGCGCGACGAGGTTGCCATGTCGAAGTTCGGCGCCAAATTCTCGGAACTTCCCGAGGAGCAGCGCAATGTAATAACCAAAGCGGTACCGTTGAAGGTTTCGGAGGCGGAGCCGCGTAAAGCGAACAAGAAGTAGTTATGGCAGTAATGAAAAAGAAGGGCAACAAAGGCTTGCCCGCTATCTCGACCGCATCGCTACCCGACGTGATCTTCATGATCCTCTTCTTCTTCATGGTGTCTACCACCATGCGCGATCAGGAGGTTCTGGTTCGCTTCAAACTTCCCGAGGCTTCGGAGGTTCAGAAGCTGGAGAAGAAGAATCTGGTCAGCTACATCAACATCGGCCAGCCTACCCCGAGTATGCAGGCCAAGTACGGTACGGCGACTCAGATTCAGTTGAACGACTCGTATAAGACCGCGAAGGATATCGGTGACTTTATCGCTGCGGAGCGTGACCAGCTCAACGAGGCGGATCGTTCTCAGATGACGGTATGTATCAAATCGGACCAGTTCACCAAGATGGGTATGATTACCGACGTCAAGCAGGAACTTCGTCGAGCCAATGCTCTGAAGATATCTTACGCCGCAACGAAATCGCTGGGTTACTAACCCCCGATTACGTTACATATTCGAAATCGTCCGCCTCTTGTCGTGGCGGACGATTTTTTTATTCTCGGCAACCGGTCGTCGATAGGCACGCAGCCTATGGATGTTATGCCGCTCCGAGATCGTTATGCGCCGCGCCCGCTCGCGGCCCTCATACCTTATATTATATATGACATGCCATACGCCGCGATACTTTCGCGCGATGGAGCGGCATGACATGTGCATAATCGACGACTATATTCATTTTTCGGCATTGTAATTCGCCTCCGTGTACTTGCGATTTTCATCGTTCTTAAGTAACTTCATACAGTCGAATTAGGTAATTTGGTTCATTTTAGCGAAATTTGATTTCAATTAAATGCCATAATCAGATGCTAATATAATAGATACAGTATTTTATTGAATAATATATCGATTGTATTGCGCGAATGTAGAATTATTTATATCTTTGTATATCCAAATACTTGATTACATTGTATAATTACAAACAAAATAATTATGCTTGCACAAAACGATAATCAGCCCACGATTGTGAAATATGTCGGTGCAAATTATGGTGGGATTCAGTTGTTGGCACTTTCGCGTTATGCCATCGGTTATGTAGTGCGAGGCACGAAGCACATTTATTACGGAGACGCGTGTCATACCGTATCGAAAGGCGAGATCTTCTACATGGGAGTAGGAAACCATTATGTGGAGGACATTCCCGAGGAGGGCCGCCCGTTCGAACAGGTTATAGTCTACTACTCTCCCGAATTGCTGCAACGTACCTTGTTGTATCTCAACATGAATTATTCGATCAACATCTCCAACAGCCACTCCTGCGACCGATGTCGACGACTGAATCATGTTTCTACCGAAGCGTCGTCGACGCTCCGCAGTTTCTTTACTCATGCTGTCAGCTACTTGCAGGACGATAATTTCATGCACGACGAGGCGGCCGAGAATATCAAGTTGACCGAATTGATGTATCTTATCGTATCTCAGTCGGACGGCTGTCTTAAGAGCAAGATCCTCTCGAACATGGACGCCTCGCGCGACAATTTCGAACAGATCATCTACTCGCACATCTTCTGCGACATATCGATCGAAGAACTGTCGACCTTGTGCAACCGTTCGCTCACCTCGTTCAAGAAGGAGTTCAAACGCCACTTCTACATGCCGCCGCACAGATGGTTTATCCGTCAACGGCTCATGCAGTCGCGTCTGCTGCTTATCTCGACGTCGAAATCTATCTCCGAGATCGGTATCGAATGCACGTTCCCCAACACGTCGCATTTCATAAAGCTGTTCAAGAAGGAGTACGGCACCACGCCCGCCATCTATCGCCACCGACATTGCGGCAGCAACAGCGCGGAGACCGATGCGCGCCTCGCGAGCGTCGCGAACGATACGCAATCCCGCGAGGAGATGTTCGAGGAGGTGGAGAGCATGGCTTTGTAAACGTGGAAAAACGACGGGCCGCCGAGGGGCGTCCGTTAATGAAATATTTTAATAACGAAGTCTCGGAAATGTTTGGTTAACAGAGAAAAAGGAGTGCGAAATTTTTGCGGATAACCAAAATTATGCTATCTTTGTAATAGCAATGTGAGTCGACTCACAATTCTCATTAACCTAACTAACCTAACACGGTGGTGAAATGTCATCAGGCATTTCACCACATTTTTTTGTGGCGGCCTAACGAAAAACACGAATGGTTAGGGGAGGTGGCCGAGACTTAATTTCGCTGCGCTCATTTTGTCTCTCCTGCTCGCCGCAGGGGCGCTTGCGAAGATGCGAAAATCGCTGCGCGATACACGGACCGAAATAAAAAAAGCCGCTTGCAATTGCTTGCAGCGGCTTTCCCCCTTTCGTTCCTGCGTCTTGCGGCGCTTTCATATAATTCGAGGTGGCCGAGACTTAATTTCGCTGCGCTCATTTTGTCTCTCCTGCTCGCCGCAGGGGCGCTTGCGAAGATGCGAAAATCGCTGCGCGATACACGGACCGAAATAAAAAAAGCCGCTTGCAATTGCTTGCAGCGGCTTTTCCCCTTTCGTTCCTGCGTCTTGCGACGCTTTCGCATCTTCGAGCCGAATCCGAGACTTGAACTCGGGACCCCTTCATTACGAGTGAAGTGCTCTACCACTGAGCTAATTCGGCCTGCCGATCGGTATGCCCGATCCGTTTTCGGATGCAAATATCGTAATTATTTCGTAAGTTTACGCATGTTCGGCCGAAAAAGTGAGATTTTTTTAGGATTTTTACTATTTTCGCATGACCTTGCCGATCGTAACCCGAACGCAATGATTACTTTTCCCACATGTCCTACGCTCCTCGTCGCAGGCGTCCGCGACTTCGTGGTGGGCGTGATCTCGGTCGAGAACGACGGCAGCGGTGATTTTACAGAAATTCGACATAATGGAAAAACTATCGATTAAACCCTCCGCTTCGGGACTCGTGCGCATCGACGGCGGTGAGAAGTTCGGCTCCGCGCTGCGTCGCTCGCAGGCGTTGGACCGCGAGGGACGTGCCGAGGAGGCGTGTCGAATGCGATTCGACGCCGTGCAACGGTTGGACGATCTGTTGGGCGACGACCCCGTGGCGTTGGATTGGGCGGACGGCGCGACGCGTTCTTGTTTGGAGTTGATATACGCCTCGGCGGCAGATCATTTCGCAATCGGCGACGCCGAGATGGCCGCGGCGTTGTGGGAGCGGCTTTTGGAGTTGGACGAGGAGGATCACACCGAAGCGGTGGTGATGCTGGCCTTTTGTTACGTCGAGTTGGAGGATTACGACTGTTTCGACGATGCTTTGTTCGACATATCGTCCAAGTCGCCCGAGTATTCGCTGCTCACTCTCTGGCGCGAGTTCCGCCGCACGGGCGGCATCGACGTCGACGCCTTGCGCGCGCTGCGTACGCGCCATAGGGCGTGGTACGACGAATTTACGGCCGAGGAGCATCCTGCCGACGAGAAGTACATGGCCGAGTGCCGCGGCGAACGGGCGTCGGCATCGACCGAGGCGCGCGAGTTGTGGTTCGCGACGGCTGCCTTGTGGGAGCGGCATCCCGACTTTATCGAGGCGTTGCGGCGGGCGTAAGGCTCTGCGGCTCGCAACAGCGGACCGCGCAAAACATGTGACATGAATCAACAATTATTGCTATGAAACGATATTTTATTCTCACCCTCGCGCTGTTGTGCGCTGCGGCCGCTGCGGCTGCCGATTATAAGGTCGACCGAGATCTGGTCTACCGCTCCGACGACGAATATGCCGAGCGCATGTGCCGTCTCGACGTCTCGTCTCCCGAGGGGGCGAAAGGGGCTCCCGTAATCGTATGGTTCCACGGCGGCGGGTTGACGGGCGGCGGCAAGGACACTCCGCGCGAGCTGCTGGAGAGCGGCGCAGTGGTGGTGGGTGCGGGCTATCGCCTCTCGCCCGAGGTCAAGGTCGAAACCATCATCGACGACGCGGCGTGCGCCGTGGCTTGGGTCTTCGCCAATATCGAGAAGTACGGCGGCGACCCCGACCGCATATATATTTCGGGGCACTCGGCTGGCGGCTATCTGGTGAGCATGATCGGTCTGGACAAGAGCCGCTTGGCGCGTTACGGGATCGACGCCGACCGCCTGCGCGGCATCGTGCCCTTCAGCGGTCAGGCGATCACCCACTTCGAGGAGCGTCGTTCGCGCGGTATTTCGGACAAGCAGCCCGTGGTCGACAATCTCGCCCCGCTCTACCACGTGCGCGGCGATGCGCCTCCCATCCTCATCCTCTCGGGCGACCGCGAGATGGAGATGCTGGGCCGTTACGAGGAGAACGCCTATCTGTGGCGCATGTTGCGCCTCGCAGGACATAAGGATGCGACGCTGTACGAGTTGGAGGGTTACGGCCACGACATGTGCCGACCCGCATATCCGCTGCTGCTCCGTTTCATTCGCGAGCGCGAGGAGAAACGTTGATCTCACGGGGGCGCGAAACGCCCCCTTTTTCATATTCTGTTCGCCGACGGCGGAGGACGCAAGCGAGCGAAGCGAGTTGCAGTCCGCCGCGGTGGGGCGGCGGCGAACTGCCGACATCGCGCCGCGATGTCGATCTATTTCTCTCCCTCCTTTATGAATCGGCAGATACGTTCGCGGGCGCGGTGGATGCGGGTCTTGACGGTCCCCATCGGCAGACGCAGCTTTTCGGCGATCTCGTCGTAAGAGTAGTCGTCCAAAAAGCGCATGACGAACAGACGGCGATACTGCTCGGGCAGCAGATCGATATAACGCTCTATCTGCGACCGTTGCTGCGAATTAATCAGGCTCTCCTCGGGCGAGGGGCCTCCCGACGCGGGGGCCGAGAATTTATCGTCTATCGATATGTCCTCCTGACGACGACGCTCGAAATCGATGTGCGTGTTGCGCGCTATGGTGTAGACCCACTGCCCGAAGGTGTATTCGGGCGAGTAGCGGTGCAGGTTGACGTATACCTTTATGAATGTCTCCTGCAACAAATCGTCCGTATCCTCGGGCGAGGTGGAGCGTTGCAGGAACAACCGCCGAATGGCGTCGCCGTAGCGGTTGAACAGATACTCGAACGCCGCGTGATCGCCGTCGAGCGTGAGTTCCACCAACCGACGGTCGTCGGCGATTATGTAGTCGGCTATCTCCATACGCTTTTATCCTTGCGCAGCAGCGCGATCCGCACGCACAACATGAGCAGCGGGTTCAGCAGATCGAATATGAAGTATCGCAGCACGACGCCCTTTTCGCCCGCGCGTTCGGCTATCGACTGGATGCGCGCCGCGACCACCGCGTAACGTGCGAGCAGCAACGCCAGCGCCGCGGCCTTGAACTCCACGGGCATGACGGCCGCAGCCGTGGCGACGGTCAGGAAAAACAGCGACTGGCTCCCCAAATCCCACTCTATGGCATTGCGCACCCCGACGGGATATAATCGGTAGGCCGAGCCGTAATGACGCAGGCGTCCGATCCACCATCCGAGTCCGCCCCACGTGCGTCGGCTCACGACGGCCTTGGGCGTGAGCGCCACGCTGACGTTCTTCGGAGTGGCTATCTTCTGTATGAACAGATCGTCCTCGCCGATATTCATATTGAGGTGCGTGAAGCCCTTCGAGCCGAAATATAGGCTCTTGGTGAATCCCAGATTGTGGCGCGTGCCGCGATAGGCTCGGCGCGCGACGGCCTGCGAAAGCCAGTAGACCGAGCATTGCAACTGCGACATGCGCATGAGGTAGTTCGCGATCCCCGCGGCGGGCTCCACACCCGCATATCCCAATGCTATCTCGCCGCGCATGAACGCTTTGCCCATCATCGCCAGCCATTGGTCGGTCGCGGGCGCGGCATCGGTGGTGGTCGTCACGATATGTTCGTGGTGAGCCGATTTGATACCCACGTTGAGGGCCATCTTCACCGAGATGGGGAATCGCGGATTGTATTCGATCTTCGTCGCGGTGAGGTTGGGGTGCATGAGGCGCAGCCGCGTCAGCTCCTCGAAAAAGTCGCCGTCGGAACCGATATATACTATCACCACCTCGAAAGGCGCGGCGTACTCCTGCGCGAAGATCTGCGGCAGACGCTCGTCCAGATAGTCGTAATCCTCCGAGAACATGGGTATGATGACCGACACGGGCGGTTCGGCGTCGAGACGCTTTTTTCTGCGCGAGTTGCGGAAACGGACGATGCGTCCGTACGCGAAGAGGTGGTAGTACAGCTGTATACAGAACAGCGTGATGATGATTGCCGCCAGAGCCGCGCCCTGCCATCCGTAATGTTCCGTAATTGTATCGAGATATCGCATAGAAAACGGTAGTGAATAATCGTACAAATATACTCCTTTCGCAGGAAAGGTCATAGCAAAAAATCAAAAATAATATTCGTGCGCGATGTCGCCGCGCGCTCGTGACGCAGCCTGCGTGATTGCGGTTCGCACAACTGCGCGGGCCGAATGCGGCGCTATGCCGGCCGCGTCCCCGTTTCTCGAAGATATTTCGCCGAAAATCGCGCGGCAGATGTTATATTTGTCGTTTTCGAACGTATTACTTACGGATCGCGTCCCGAACGCGGCGGAGAAGAGCTGCAAAATGAAGAGTGAAGAGTTCAACACGGAGTTTCTGAAGATCAAGGACTCGGCGTTCCGTTACGCCCTGAGTCTGCTTCGCGACCGCCATGCCGCCGAGGATGCCGCGCAGGATCTCTACGAAAAGCTGTGGCGTCGCCGTCTGCTGATCGGGCGCGACAGATTCCCGTCGCTGGCGATGGTGAGCATGCGCAACATCTGCCTCGACCGTTTTCGCCGCCGCGACCGCGACCGCCTGATGACGGGACTCGAACACGCCGACAGGGAACGCCAAGCCGACTGCGTCGATTGCGACGATGTGACCGACATAGTAAGGCGTCTGACGGAGGCGTTGCCGCAGCGCGAGCGCGAGGCGATGCACCTGCGCAACGTCGAGGGGATGGAGTTCGACCGCATAGCCGAGCTGACGGGAACGTCGGAGGCCGCGGCGAGGATGGCCTGCTCGCGAGCCCGCAGCAAGATAAGGGATGAACTGACTAAAATAATGAATCATGGATTGTAACCGCATGGAGATACTCGCCCGCCGCTATTTCGCGGCCGAGACCACCCCCGCCGAGGAGGCCGAGCTCGCCCGCGCGCTCGACATGCTCCCGCCCGAACGCCTCGCGGCGCTGTCGCCCGACCTGCTCGCCGCGGCAGCCATGATACGCGACGCCCGAGGCTTCGGCCGCCCGAGCGTGGACATCAGGATGCGCGCCGCCCTCTCGCCGCTTCGCATCGCGGCGGCGACGGCATTTTCGGCCGCGGCGATCGTGGTGGCGGCGATGCTCATGTCGCGCCCCACCGTTTACGGATATGTCAACGGCGCGCCCGTGACCTCGCTGGCCGAGGCCCGACAACACTCCGAGCGCATGTTTTCCGATCTGGCGAAGGATATGCAACCCACCGCCGACGCCGTCGACAAACTGCTGCTCACGCTCGACTGACCCGAAATAATTCAAACGAAAAGAATATGAAACGTATCCTGATCTTATTCGCGGCTCTCGCCGCCCTCGCCGCCAACTCCGCATCGGCGCAAACCATGAAACTGGACTCCGACGGAATCACGTTCGGATCCGCCGACCGAAAGGAGAGGAACGTGTCGATCAGTACGGTCGTATCGTACAAGTCGAAAGGCCTCACGGTCGGCCGCGGCATCAAATCGAGCATCCCCATGCTGGAGTTGGGTTGGAACATCCCCTCCGCGACCGGTTACGACGCCTATGTCGGCACGCCTTACGGCGAGTTCTTCGACGTGCGCGAGTGGAAATCGACGCAATTCACCGTCAACCTGCTGCAAGCCTCGGCTTTCAACGACGCGCGCAATCTGGGCATATCGGTCGCGCTCGGCATAAAGGCCAACAACTATCGCCTGCGCAACTCGATGTCTCTCGCCGAGATCGACGGCCTCACGGTGCCCGTAGAGTTGGAGGGGCGCGTCAAGAAGAGCAAGTTCACCACTGCCGCGCTCCACATCCCCGTCGAGATGTCGTTCGGCAACCCTTACAAATTCGCATTCTCGGTGGGCGGCTTCGTCGACATGACGATGAATTCGCATACCAAGGTCAAGTATCGCGGCGGCTCGAAAGACAAGGAGCACAACTTCCCCGTCGAATTCATACAGGCGGGCTTGTCGGCGCGATTCTCGTTCCGTAACTTCTCGATCTACGGCAATTACACGCCCACGCGGCTCTTCAAGACGGGCCGCGGTCCCGAGATGCGCGTATGGACCATAGGAATAGGTTGGTAAAAACGTGGCTTTATGAAAAAGATAATTTTGGTCGCCGCGATATTGGCGGCATGCTTCGCCGCCCGCGCGCAGACGCCCCGATTCATGGAGCTCTATGCCGACGCGATCGAGCGGCTGGCCGCCCGCAAAGGCGACAAACCCGCGCCCGATATCGAGACCTCCGAGTTCTCGGGCCGCATGCTGCAAGAGATCATGTCCGCGAAGAGCAAGGATCGGAACCACTTGGTCAACCGCATCGACAACATACGGCAGATCAAGTTCCTGCCGTCGGACGAATCCGACCTCTTCGACCGCATCTGCGCCGTGGCCGAGGCGGAGCCTTACGAACGGTTGGCGAACCTCGTGGTCGACAGCCAGTCGGTCCGGATCTACTCCGCGCCGTATAAAATCCGTCGGAAAGAGTTCCTGATCTTCATCGTCAAAGACGACAAGCGGTTGGTGTGCGACATCGTGGGCGACGTGACGCTCAAGGATGTGCTCGACCTCATCTGCAAAAGCGTCTGAATACAGCTCATCCCGTCGTCGAACTCGTTCGACGACGGGAGTTATGTTTGCAAATCCGCCCCTCCTGCAAATTTCAATTTATCTTATCGATCGCAGGCCCTTTTTTAGACAAGCACCCGTCAAACTCTGAATTTCGCAATTTTTACATACTGCCAGCATATATTTTGCAACATTTTTAGCATAGATATTGCACGTTTATATATAACTTGCAGAGCAAATAAAAGAGGGTATTATTTACAGCCATCCGTTTCACAGCACCGCTTGAAGTCTATTTTCCGTTCTACGACATTGGTGGGCAAGGCGAAGAACATCCTGAGAGATGTATATATTTTTTATTAACCGTTAAAAATTCAAACCATGAAAAAGAACTTTATCGTTGCGGGAATGTACTCTATGACGGGTGCGCTCGCATTGGTTTGCCTGATCGCTTGTTCGGAGCTGAACGATCATCAAAGGCCGCCTAATTCGGAATTGCCGAAATGGGAAAAGCAATTACAACACGCCCAATCGCTGTCCGCCCCCGAGGGTTACGATCAATTGACATTGGTCAGCTACAAAAACCTCGGCAAGGTCGGGTCGGAGTCGGAAAAGGAATTGCTCATAGATGAGTTGTTTGCCGACGATGCCTGTACCGTGTTCGCTCAAAGCGCCGATTATAAACTTTACGATATCGTGACTTGGGGCGATTTTCGAAAAGTGAGAGCGAACGCAGGCGCTGCCGCGCGAAATGATGTCACGGCGGATATCAAAGTCGGGGTGACGGAAGTTATCGAACTGGAGTGGTCGTACCGAGGTCAAACCTATCATACGAAGGCTTTGGCCGACGAAACGCAAGACGGCATTACATACGACAACATAGCGACGTATGTGCCGTACTACGGAGAGGTCGAAAAAACTCCCGAGACAAGGACTATGGCCGAAGTCACACGACAAGGCAGAATTCTTTCCGTGCCTTTTAGAAAATACGATATGGAGCCGACTTGGCTTGGCGGAATAAAATGGTATTACGAAATCACATGCACGTCCTATTTTGATATAAATACGGGACTGCTGTACGATATTAGGGCGGAGGCGAAACATCAGAGCGCGAACGGTTGGCATGTGGATGCTAAAATAATGTCTCTTGCGGGAGATATTAATAAATCCGATTATCATAAATTCGCATGGGCATGGTGCGCGGATACCGAAGGTGTTCTTATCGGATACGGAGGATCGGGCTTCAACTTGACGGGATCGGGTCGAGGTGAATGCGGAATCGAAATTCACAGATCGCCCGAACCGCCGCCCCCGACTCCTTTTGAATAGAATATAACAACCTCCGTCGTCGGATTCGACGACGGAGGTTGCTTTTCGAATAGCGCAAAAACTATTTTTTCTCCGCCGAGGGCTCCACGGCTTTGAACACCGCCTGCACCTCGCCGTTGCTGAGCAGCATCAACATGTCGCCGTCGATCTCGTAGTGGGTCGTCGCGCTCAGGATCTGCGAGAATTTCGACTCCAGCTCTATGTCGGGACACATCATTCGGGTCGAGGCCATGTCCTCGCCGAATGTCATGCCGCCCTTCTCGGTGGCGGTGTAGCTGCCCATCATGCGGTTGCATGCGCCCACGCCCGAGAAACGGCCGTCCTTGCCGAACGCGAAGACGAACTGGTCGGGCTCTATCGACAAGTCGCCCGACATCATGCGCACCAGATGCCACTCGGTGCCCGTCAGAGGTTTATTGTTTTTGCCTTTGCGGCATGAGCAGCATGCCGCGCATACGATCGCCAGCGACACCGCCGCCAGCGCAATAAATAGAAAACGTTTCATTACCATAAATATTTTTAATATCGATTATCGCGCCGTACGCGACAACATATCTTATTTCAAACCTCGTTCCGTTTCTTTCCGCCTATCATCTCGTCCACCTTGTCGACTATCATCCGCGGCGTTATGGCGCGCAGACAACGGTAGTCGCCGCTGTTGCATTTCAACTCGCCGTAAACCGAGCAGGGGCGGCACGGCATGTCGGCCTGCAAAACGCCCTCGGGCGAACATCCGTAACCGAGGAATCCCAGCGCGGGGTGCGTCGCGCCCCACACCGACACCACGGGCGTGGCCACCAAAGAGGCCATGTGCATCGCCAACGAATCCATCGACACTATGCAGTCGAGGTGCGACATGAGGTTCAATTCGCCCGCCATGTCGACCTTGCCGTTGAGGGCCGTGACGTTGGGATAGGTGCGCTCCATCTCGGCGGCGAACTCGGCCTCGGCGCCACCGCCGCTGTGTATGAACACGCGGTCGTAACGTTCGCTCATCAATCCCACGACATCGATGCGCATATCCTCGGGATAGGTCTTGCCGTCGTGCGCCGAGAAGGGCGCGAAGCCGACCCATGCGCCGCGTTTCTCGCCCATGGGATTGGGCCGCGCGATCTTCGCGGCGGGCGCGGGATCGTCGAATTCGAATCCCAAGCGGCGCAGCACGTCGCAGTAACGCACCACGGTGTGTTTCAGCGGCACGCTGTTGCGGCTGTTGTACCCCACGCGGAACCACTTCTCGACCTTGCCTTTGTTGATCTTGGCGCACTTGTAGCCGCTCAGGCGGAACAAATTGCGCACCACCACCGAACGCAGCACGCCGTGCATGTCGGCTATGGCGTCCACGTCGCGCTTGCCTATGTCGCGGTAGAGCCGCCACAGTCCCGCGGGTCCGTGATGGCGTCCTTTGGTGTCGACGAATATGAAGTCGACGTCGATGCCGTCGAAGAAGGAGCGGAACCGCTCGCGCGTAGCCACCGTGACCTTCACGTCGGGATAGGCGGCCTTGAAGGCCCGCAGCGTATGCGCCAGCATCACCACGTCGCCCATCGCCGAGAGGCGTATGGCCGCCACGTGGCGCGGCAGTTTTTTACTGTTTGTTCCCATAAAGCACGGGATTAAGCGACGGATCGTTGTACATCTTCATCTGCTTGTATGTCTTCATGTACTTGCGGCCCGCTTCGATATCCTCCAGCAGCTCCTCGATGGCCGTCGAGAGGTCGACCTGCTGCGTGAGCAGCGTATCGAGTTTCTTGCGGCACGCGTCGCGGTGGGCGTCGTCCACGTCGTCGCGCAGCGTCTCCTGACGCATGTGGTAGATCTTCAGCGCGAGGATCGACAATCGGTCGATGGCCCACGCGGGGGTCTCGGTGTTGAGGCGCGCTTCGGCGCAGGGCTTCACATCCTTGTATTTGTCGAGCATGTAGGAGTCGATGTACTCCACCATGTCGGTGCGCACCTGATTCGAACGGTCGATGCGGCGTTTGAGCGCGAGTGCGTCGACGGGATCGATGTTCGGGTCGCGGATGATGTCTTCGAGGTGCCATTGCACCGTGTCGACCATGTTCTTCTCGTAAAGCAGCGCATCGAGCGAACCCGCCGCAAAAGGCGTCTCGAAAACGTGATCCACATCGTCGTGGCGGTGATAATCCTCTATCGCGCGATTGAAAATCGCATTGGCATTTTCGGTAAACATATATCGCAACGGTTTTATTGGTTATTTATACAAAATAATCTATCTTTGCCTTTGTTGATGAATACAAAGATAATGATTTTTTCTAAAAAAGCAACATACATGACGCTTTTGGCGGCCGCGTTCTGCGCCGTCGGAGCCTCGGCGCAGAGCCTGCGCGCGCGCCAGAGCAAGGAGGAGTACATCGAGCGTTACAAGAACATAGCCATCGACCACATGGAGCGTTACGGCATCCCCGCCAGCATCACGCTGGCGCAGGGGATCCTCGAATCGGACAGCGGCAACAGCACGCTGGCCAAGAGCTCCAACAACCACTTCGGCATCAAGTGCAAGAAGAACTGGACGGGCGCGCGCGTCTACCACGACGACGACGCCAAAGGCGAGTGTTTCCGCAAGTACGGTTCGGTGGAGGAGTCGTATCAGGACCACGCCGACTTCCTCGACCAGCAGCCGCGTTACGACTCGCTGTTCGCATACGCGTCTAACGACTACCGCAGCTGGGCGCGCGGTCTGAAGGCCGCGGGTTACGCCACCGCGCCCGACTATGCCCAGCGTCTGACGCGCATCATAGAGGAGTACGAGCTATATCTGCTCGACGAGGATAACGGATCCTCGCTCTACAGTTCGCGCCGTCGCGCCGAGCAGGATATACAGGACGGATTCGCCGACCGCAGCAGCGTGGAGGTTCCCGTCACGGTCGAGGCCAAGATCGACCCCAACGACTACCGCGTCGCCGAGCGCACGTACGAGGGCTTCAGCGTATATGTGAACAACCGCACCCACTACATCGTGGCCCGCGAGGGCGACACCTTCGCCCGTATCGCCCGCACCTTCGCCGTTACGGAACGCACTTTGCGCAAATACAACGAGGCCGATCCTCGGGGCACGGTCGATCCCGTGCAGGGCGAGAGGATCTACATCGAGCGCAAGCAGAACAAGTGGCAGGGCAACACGCGCCAGCACACCGTGCGCGAGGGCGAAACGCTCTTCTCGCTCTCGCAGGAGTACGGCATACGCATGCGCAAGCTCGCCCGCATGAACCGCCTGCGTCCCGATGCGCGGCTCACGGCGGGGCAGACCCTAAAACTCAAGTAACGCGCCGAGACAGGAATCAACCGAAATAACCGATATATGGACAATTCACCCTTGCGCGAGAAGATTCTCGCCGCCATTATCAGCAAATCGACACTCAAGCAGCACGTTTTCGACAACACCTTCGCAGTGTTCAACGAATTGAAGGAGGTGCTTTTCGAGATAGCCTCGGAGATGGACGACGAGCTGGACGGCAAACTCGACAAACGCGTGCGAATCGAGTACCGCGACCGCGGCAAGTTCGAGGCGCAGTTGCAGATCGCCAGCGACCTGCTCATATTCCGCATGCACACCGACGTGTTCGAGTTCGATTCGGACCACATAATATGGCAGAACGAGTACGTGCGGGGCGACCGCGACAACTCCTACTGCGGAGTCGTCGACATCTATAATTTCCTCTCCGACTCGTTCAAGTTCAACCGCAACGCCGACGAGGGCTACCTCATCGGCCGCATCTTCATCAACCGCGAGCGCAGCTTCTTCGTCGAGGGCAAACGCCAGACCGCGGCGCGCGCCGCCGACTTCGGCCACGACCGAATCACGCGAGAGAGGCTGATCGCCATCATGGAGACCGCGATGAACTACGCCATAAATTTCGATCTTCTGGTGCCGCCTTACGAGTGCAACAAACGCGTTACGGTCGACCAGTTCAACACCAAGATGGACAACTCGAAATTCACCACGGGCAAACGCCTCGGATACGATTTCAACGTCGACGACATTTAATGGCAGGCAACTATATATTCCAAGTACCTATGCTTCGGAGTATCGAAATCAAATCCGAATAACGATAAATTGAAGAACCTCACAATGATACGCAAAATCACACTGGCGGCCGCGCTCACACTGACGGTCGCGACCGCATCATCGCAACGCACCTACGACGAACTTCGCGAGATCAGCTCGCTCAACCGCGGCGTTTACGGGTTGCAGTCGATGCGCGACGGCGAGCACTACACCGTGCGCCGCGGCAACTCGATCGTAAAACAGAGCTATGCCGACCCCGAGGCGGCCGACACGCTCTACACGGGCGCGTTCGGCGGATACGCTTTCTCGCCCGACGAGGAGATGCTGCTGCTCAGCGCCAATTCGCGTCCCGTCTACCGACATTCGTTCTATGCCGATTACGACATCGTGCGCGTGGGCGGCGAGCGCGTGGCTTCGCTGAAGAACGTGCGCGACGTGACCATCTCGCCCGACTCGCGCTTGGTGGCCTATGCCCGCGACAACGATCTGTATGTCGGCCCGCTCGGTGGCGAGGCGCGCGCCGTGACCGACGACGGCGAGTGGAACAAGGTTATAAACGGCACCGCCGACTGGGTTTACGAGGAGGAGTACGGCTTCACCAAGGCTTACGCCTTCTCGCCCGACTCGAAACGGCTGGCCTACCTGCGTTTCGACGAGAGCGAGGTGCCGACGTTCCAAATGATGCGCTTCGACCGCAAGCTCTACAACGAGCCCTATTCGTTCAAATATCCCAAGGCGGGCGACCCCAACTCGAAGGTGGAGCTGTGGTTGTACGACATCGCGAGCGGCGCCAAGAGCCGTGTCGACACGGGATCGGAGAGCGATCAATACATTCCTTTCATAGGCTGGACGCCCGACGGCGAGCTCTACTTCTACCGCGTCAACCGCAAGCAAAACCGTTTCGAAGTGGTTCTCTGCCGCGACAACGGCACGCAGAAGGTGATTTACGACGAGACGTCGCCCACCTATGTCGAGCGTCCCGAGCGCGGCACGGTGCGCTTCATCGACGGCGACCGTTTTCTGGTGATGAACGAGACGGCCACGGGCTGGAACCATATCTACCTCCACTCCGTCGCCAAAGGGTTGGTGCGTCCCCTGACCTCGGGCGAGTGGCAGGTGACCGGCATAGCCGAGGTGACCGACGACGCGGTATATTACCTCTCGACCGAGCGTTCGCCGCTGCGCCGCGACCTCTATGCGGTCGATTTCAAGGGCAAGCGCAAACGCCGCCTCACCGACCGCGACGGCACCTACTCGATAGCTCCCAGCAAGGGTATGAAGTACTACATCTCGACCTTCTCGTCGGCCACCGAGGGCAATACGGTGGAGCTTCGCGGCGGCGACGGCCGATTCATCCGCACTCTGGCCGAGAGCGAGAAGATGACCGAGCGGATGAAGAGCTTGCCGCGTCGGGAGTTCTTCACCTTCGTCAGCGAGCGCGGCGACAGCCTCAACGCCTATATAATCAAACCGACGGATTTCGATCCGGCCGAGAAGTACCCCGTTCTGCTCACGCAGTACTCGGGTCCCGGGTCGCAATCGGTGGCCGACCGCCTCTCGTTCGACTGGGAAAACGTGTTGGTCGGCAACGGCTACATCGTCGTATGCTGCGACGGCCGCGGCACGGGATTCATGGGCGAGCGGTTCAAGAAGCAGACGTACGGCAATCTGGGCGCCTTGGAGGTCGAGGACCAGATCTCGTTCGCGCGTTACATGGCTTCGCAACCCTATGTCGATCCCGACCGTATCGGCATTTACGGCTGGTCGTACGGCGGCTTCATGGCCTTGGGGTGTGCGTTGAAGGGCGACGGACTCTTCAAGATGGCCATCGCGGTGGCTCCCGTCACCTCGTGGCGTTATTACGACACCATCTACACCGAGATCTACAACGACCTGCCGCAGGATAACCCCGCGGGTTACGACGACAACTCGCCCATCAACTTCGCCGACCGCCTGAGCGACCGCACGCGTCTGCTCATCATGCACGGCACGGCCGACGACAATGTGCATGTCCAAAACACGATGGAGATGTGCAACGCCCTCAACCGCGCCCGCAAGCAGTACGACATGATGATCTATCCCGACCAGAACCACTCGATGTACCCGTCGGACGGCTACAACATCCGCAACAAGATGATACGCTACACGCTGGAGAATCTTTAGCGTCACGGACTTATACGAAAATCGGGACCGCCTTTTCGAAGCGCGGTCCCGATTTTGTCTTAAAAGCAACGGATTATTTCTTCATTCGGCGAGGCTACTCGGTCGTATTGTAAACCTTAAGATCGGTGATGCGGCTCTTGAAATCGCCCGCCCGCTCCAGAGGAAACACCAGCGTCGGAACATAGCTCATCGAGTCCTTGTCCTCGTTGAAATAGATCTTGTGCCGCTTCAGCTCGTCGGCCAAACGTCCGTTCACATAGAGTCGGGTCGAGATATTGTCGCCCTCGACGGCTATTTCGACCGTCTCGCCTGCGCGGATGCCGTAATCGAAGGTGTTCAGATAGCCGTCGCGCGCGAATCCCATCATGCCGCTTATCGGATCCGACAGATAGAACACCGCGTCGGGCGAGCGGAACAACTCGGTGCCGCGCGCTTCGTCGGCGACCTCCATTCGGAAGGTCACGCGATAGCCGTAACCTATCTCGCGATGAGGCATGCGGCTGCCCGCCTCAACCTTGTCGCACGAGTATACGAGTCCCGTCGCGCAGCCTATGCGGCCCATCTGGTTTACGCCCGGAGCCTCGCTGAGCGATTTGCGTCGCGCGTCGAACTCGTCGAAAGGCAGCGTTGTCGCCGCGCCGCTCCACATCTTCACCGCCAGCGTCTGTATGGCGGGATATGCGCGGTGGTGTATGTCCTTGGTCGATATGCCGTTGCCCGCATGGTCGTTCCACACGGCGAACATACCGCCCAGGATGGCAGGGTCGCGCTCGTCGAACTTCACGCCGCCCACCTGCGCGGGAGTCCAGCTCTCGTACAGCCGACGCGTGTTGAGATAGTCGTAGTAGTATCCCGCCGCGGGCACGATGTAGAGCAACCCGTCGGGGATGCTTATCAGTTTGTAGCCCTGCTTCACCATCTCGACGGGATCGGCGTATCCGTTATACCATGCGCTCATCACCACGTTGTCCGACTTCACGGGCGTCTCGCCCTTGGCGTGGGTCAGCGCGCCCCACACGCACGCCTGCTTGCCGAAGCTCTCGACGTAACGGATGTAACGGTCGGTGAAGGCGCGGAACTTCTCCACCACCTCGCGATCCTTGTTCGAATACTCGTCGGTGCCGATGTGTACCCGCTTGCCGCGGAAAACGGGCTCGTCGCCCTCCAGATATTCGCGCCACAAGGCATCCATGAACTCGTAGGTGGCGGGGTTGAACAGATCGAGGTGGTCGGGGCCGTACTCCTTGCTGCCCAGCTCGGGGTTGTAACGGCTGAAAGCCAGCGTGTGGGCGGGGGCGTCGATCTCGGGGATGATCTCCACGAAACGATCCTCGGCCGAGATCTGCAAGTCGATGAATTCGCGTTTGGTATAGTAGCCGTCGCGGGCCGTCAGCTCGGGAAAGGTCTCCGATTCCATGCGGAACGCCGAGTAGGTGCGATCCCAGTCGTTGCCGAAATACTGCTTGAACGCGTTGTCGTTCAGGTGGATCTGCAAAGTGTTCATCTTGTAGTAGGCCATGATCTTCACATAGTCGCGCAAGAAACGCATCGGGATGAACTTGCGGCCGCAGTCGATCATGAAGCCGCGCACGGCGTAGTCGGGGAAGTCGCGGATCTCGCCGCGCGGCAGCGACCTGTCGTCGCTCTGCTCGGCTATCTGCAACAGCGTGCGGGTGCCCCAGTAGACGCCTTTGGCGGTGGGAGCCGACAACTCGATCTTGTCGCCTATGGCGATGGCGTAACCCTCGTCGCCCAACGTTCGATCGTCGCCGAGGGTCAGCGTCACGTCGCCCTTGCGTCCGCGGCCCGCCTTCACCTCGGGCGCGACGCCGAACATCTCGCCGCAGTCGGCCGAAAGCATTCGCGCCACGCGCTCCAGCTCGGCGGATCCCGCGGGATAGACTATGCGCGTGCGCTCGTCGGGAACGAAACGTCCCTCGGCGGCGCGCCACTCCTTGATCTCGGGAATGACGAAAGGTTTGTCGCCCGCGCTCTGCGCCGTGGCCTGCCATGCGGCGGCGATGGCGAGCAGGAACGATAATTTAAGTATGTTTTTCATAAAGTTAAAGGTCGTATTAAATAAGTTGAAGTCAAGTTTGATTTTATTGAATGCAGGTTTAATATTTTTCAACATTCGTCATGCTGCCGAGCGTATGCGAGGGTTGGCAGATCCGCTGTTCGCCGACGGCGGGGGACGCAATCGAGCGAAAAGCGAGTTGCAGTCCGCCGCAGTGGGGCGGCGGCGAACTGCGCGGTTCTGCGAACCGCAATATTCACACGCAGCCTGCGGCCCGTATCAATACACCGCTATGCGCTCCACGGCGAGCGGTCCGCGGGCGTCGGTGAAACGTACCCGCACGGCCGAGGTCTCCGCGCCGCCGAGGGGCACGATGCGTTTGTAACCCACCGTGGTGCCCGTCGCCGCCTGCTGCCACTCGCCGTCGCGCAGCACGTCGATCCCGAAGCCGCGCACGCGCTGTCCCAGCTCGATATGTTCCTGAATCGTAACGTAATTCACCCTCTGCGGCTCGCTCCACGTCAGAACGGCGTCGCCCGTGGTCACATCGTCGGCCGTGGCCCAATAGCCCTCGCCCGTGAGGTTGCGGCCGCCGAAACCGCAGCCGCGCGACGAGGATACCTCCACCTCGGCCTCGGGGGCCAGATCCGTCGCGAAAGCCTCGTCGACCATGCGACGCCACGCCATGAGCGACTCCACATCCTCTTCGGGGATGCGGCCGCGAGTGTCGGGAGCCAGATTAAGCAGCAGCGTGCCGCCTCGACCTACCGATGTGAGATATATGTCGAACAGCTTCTCGGGAGTCTTGGGCTGCTGGTCGGCATGCCAGAACCACCCGGGACGGATCGACACGTCGGCCTCGGCGGGCGCCCAGCGGTCGCCCTCCTCCATGCCGTGGGCCAGCACCTCCACGTCGTCGCGGCCGTTGGGATAGAGCTTTTCGGGAGTTGCGGTGCACCACATGGTCTCGGCTATCACGCCGCGTTCGTTGCCGCACCATCGCGCGTCGGGAAGCGACGAGCTCCACACCACGGTCTCGGGCGAGAGCTCGCGGATGATCTCGACCACCCTCGGCCAGTCGTAATAGAGGTAACCCGACTCCAGCACGCGCGTCTCGTTCGCGCCGCCGTAGTATCCGTCGCCGCCGTTCGCCCCGTCGAACCACATCTCGAACACGGGGCCGTAAGAGGTCAGAAGCTCGCGCAGTTGATTGCGGTAATACTCCAAATACTCCTCGCTGCCGTACCCCGCATGGTTGCGGTCCCACGGCGAAAGGTAGATGCCGAACTTCACGTCGGCGCGTCGGCATGCGTCGGCCAGCTCGCCCACGATATCGCCCTTGCCGTCTTTGTAGGGCGAGTTCTTGATCGAATGCTCGGTGTAGGTCGAGGGCCAGAGGCAGAAGCCGTCGTGGTGCTTGGCAGTGAGGATCAAGCCCTTCAGGCCCGCGTCCTTCACGATCTTCACCATCGCGTCGGCGTCGAAATCGGTCGGGGCGAACACCGATTCGGGCTCGTCGCCGTAACCCCATTCGCTGTCGGTGAAGGTGTTGACCGTGAAGTGCACGAAAGCGTATTGTTCCATGCGGTGCCAGTCGAGGTGACGTTGTTCGGGCACCACGCTCATCGGAGCGGGAGCGTCGGCACGGCAGCCGACCAGTAGTGTCGCGGCGGCCGTGGCCGCAATCAGTGTGTGTCTCATAGCTCTATCGTTTAGGTTTCGTTTCAGGTCGGCAGCGGGCGCGTCCCTTGTCGGGGCGACGGGGCGCGGGGGAGAAGAAGTAGGACTTCTGCCGTCGTTTGTCCTCCTGCGAACGCGCCACGAAGACCTTCTCGCCCGTGTAGGGGTTCTCGCCCGTGTAGAACATCACCGACGATAGGGTCATGGGGGTGGGGGTAAGGTCCTGCACCTGCTCCAGATCGAAGTGCAGACGGCCCAACACCTTCTCCGAGAGCGCTTTCATGTCGCATTCGCGGCAGCCCGGGTGCGACGAGATGAAGTAGGGAATGAGTTGGTAGCGCAGCCCGTTGTCGTCGCAGATGCGGCGGAAATCGGCGTTCAGCCGCTCGAACATGGCGAACGGCGGTTTGCGCATGAGCGCCAGAACATGATCTTCGGTATGCTCGGGCGCGACCTTCAGACGGCCCGAGACATGGTGCTTCACGACGGTCTCCAGATAGGCGGGGCCGTCGAAGAGATCGTAACGTATGCCGCTGCCGATGAATGCCTTCTTCACCCCTTTCACGCTGCGGATGCGCTCGTAAAGCGCGAGCAGGCGCGAGTGGTCGTTGTCCAGATTGGGACACTTCGAGGGGTGGAGGCACGACGGGCGCCGGCATTTGCGGCAGATATCGCGGTTGCGGCCGCCCATGCCGTACATGTTAGCCGAGGGCGCGCCCACGTCGGAGATGTAACCCTTGAAATCGGGCATGCGCGTTATGCGCTCCACCTCGGCGAGGATCGACCGCTCGCTGCGCGAATTGATGAACTTGCCCTGATGCGCCGATATGGTGCAGAACGAACAGCCGCCGAAACAGCCGCGATGGATATTGACCGAGTGTTTTATCATCTCCCACGCGGGGATGTCGCCCTTGCCGCGGTAACGGGGATGGGGAGCGCGCTCGTAAGGCAGATCGAACGAACGGTCGAGCTCCTCGGTGGCGAGGGTGGCGTTAGGCGGCGTGACCACCACGTAACGATCGCCCGTGCGCTCGACGAGCGTCGTCTCGGGCTCCGCCATGTTGCTCAGGGTCTCCTCCTCGACGAAGTTGCGGCCGAAAGCGCGTTTGTCGCCGAGGCACTCCTCGTACGAGCTTAAGTGGAGCGTATGCTCGGGATCGAGCCTATCGACGTACTCGCGGTCGGCGAGGAAAGCCACTTGGCGGATCTTGCGCAGCAGCTTGGCGTTGAATCCGTTGCGCATGGCGCGAACCACTTGCGGCACTACCCGTTCGCCCATGCCGTACATCAGCAGGTCGGCGCCGCTGTCGACGAGAACCGACGGTTTGAGGCTGTCGCTCCAGTAGTCGTAATGCGTCAGCCGCCGCAACGAAGCCTCGATGCCGCCTATGACCACAGGCACGTGGGGATAGAGCCGTTTGAGAATTCGAGTGTATACCGTGACGGCGTAATCGGGTCGGAATCCCGCCTTGCCGCCCGCCGTGTAGGCGTCGTTGCTGCGCAGGCGGATGTTGGCGGTGTAGTGGTTCACCATCGAGTCCATCGATCCCGCCGTGACGCCGAAAAAGAGCCGCGGCGCGCCCAGCTTGGTGAAGTCGCGCAGGTCGTCGCGCCAGTTGGGCTGCGGCACGATGGCCACGCGACACCCCTCGGCCTCCAGCAGACGGCCGACGACCGCCGCGCCGAACGACGGGTGGTCGATATATGCGTCGCCAGTGAAGAGAATCACGTCGATGTAATCCCAGCCCAAGGCCCTTACCTCTTTTATCGTCGTAGGTAGAAACATTTCGTATGCAGTTTACTCGTCGTCCGTTCCGCGGGCGGCGACATAGGCGTCCCACTTGGCCAGCACCGCTTTCATGTCGTCGGGCAGCTCGCTCTCGAACATCACCTCGCGGCCCGTCGAGGGGTGGACGAAACCCAACGAGCGGGCATGCAGCGCCTGACGCGGCAGCAACGAGAAGCAATTTTCGATGAACTGCTTGTATTTGTTGAATGTGGTGCCCTTCAGTATGCGGTCGCCGCCGTAACGCGCGTCGTTGAACAGCGGGTGGCCCTGCCACGCCATGTGCACGCGTATCTGGTGCGTGCGGCCCGTCTCCAGACGGCACTCCACCAACGTGACGTAACCGTAACGGCGCAGGACCTTGTAGTGCGTCACGGCGTGCTTGCCGTCCGATCCGTCGGCGAAGACGTACATCTGCAATCTGTCGCGCGGGCTGCGGCCTATGTTGCCCGTGATGGTGCCCTCGTCGTCGGGGAAATCGCCCCACACCAAAGCCATGTAGCGGCGGTGTATGGTATGGTCGAAAAACTGCTTCGCCAACCGCGCGTGGGCGCGCTCGTTCTTAGCCACCACCAGCAGGCCCGAGGTATCCTTGTCGATGCGATGCACCAGCCCCGCGCGCATGTCGCCCTCTTGGAACATGGGCAAATCGCGCAGATGATAGGTCAGAGCGTTGACCAGCGTGCCGCTGTAATTGCCGCACCCCGGGTGCACCACCATGCCCGCGGCCTTGTCGACGATGATTATGTCGTCGTCCTCGTACTTTATGTCGAGCGGAATGTTCTCGGGGATGATCTCCACCTCGCGCTTGGGATAGGGCATCACCAGCGTTATGCGGTCCAGCGGCTTCACCTTGTAGCTCGACTTGGCCGGCGCGCCGTTCACCAGTATGTTTCCGTTGTCGGCGGCGGTCTGTATGCGGTTGCGCGAACAATGCTCCATGCGGTCGACCAGAAACTTATCCAATCGCAGCATCGACTGTCCGCGGTCGACCGTAATGGCGAAGTGCTCGTACAGCTCGTCGGCGGCATCGCCCTCGGCGATCTCGTTGAGATCGGCCGCGTCGTATGGCTCGATCATATTATGCTTTTCGTCGGGAGTCATAGGCGGCGATTAAAAAAATTCGTCTTCGTCGGTGTCGGATACCTCTCCGCTCGCAGCGTTACCCTCGAATAGAGCCCGCACCGTATTGTCGCGATCTGCTCTCTCCAGCGAGTCGAGTCGAGTCTGCTCCTCGCGTATGCGCTTCTCGGCCAAATCTTTGGCCATTCTATCCGATGATTTGCTGTTCTTTTCAATCGAGGCGGCGTCGAGCGTGAGACGCAGATCGACCGTCGTGCCGAGACGCGCGCCCGCATTGTGGCCCACCGACTGGCTGTAAACGCGCGCGTTCTTGCGGTCGAGCAGATCCACGTCGTCGTCGAAAATCACCTCGCCCACGTTCAGCCCCTGCTCCCACAAGCGGCTCTTGGCCTCCTGAAGGGTGTGGCCGATGGCCTTAGGGACGATGGTGGTGTTCTTCTCGGGCTCCACGCCCACCTTGAGCACCACGCCCGAACCCATCTCGATCTGTACGTCGGAATCCTGCCCGATCTCGCGGTCGTCGGCATATTCGGCCAGCACGTAATTGGTGGCTATGTCGGTTTCGTAAACGAGGCGTTCGATGCCGAGCCCCGCCACTTCGAGCATATTCTTGGCCTGACGCAGCGAGCGGCCCGCCACGTAAGGCACCTTCACCATCTTCTGGCGGAACGAATTGATCGTCACGTATATCTTGCGGCCCGCCTTCACCTCGGCGCCGCCCTTGGGCAGCTGGTCGAGCACGATACCGCCCTCGTAGGCAGGCACGAACAACGAGTCGTTGACGATGATTTCGAGTCGGTCTTTCTTGGCCGCGCGCTGCGCCTCGGCGATCTTCGCGCCCATGAAATCGGGCACCGTGCGGTGGGTGCCGTGGCGCGTTATGAACATCATGAGCAGGCTCGACACCGCTATTATCGCCGTCAGCGTCAGCGCTATCGCCAACGCATGGTATGCCACGGGCGAGCGGCGCAACCGCTCGATCAACGCGCTCGCGCGCTCGCCGCCCTTCGCGACGCGCCGTTTACCTGCGCTTTTCTTCTTTTCCATCCTGAATTATAGTTCGTTTTTTACAATTCGTTATAAAGCGTGTCGCGCTCCACGGCGCGGAATCCCGCGCGGGCCGCCATTTCGCGCATCTCGTCGACGCTCATGCGCGGACGGGCGTCGTCGGCCCCCGCCATCGAGTAGATCTTGGTCGAGTCGTCGATGGTGCCGTCTATGTCGTCGGCGCCGAATGCCAGAGCCATTTCGGTGGTCTGCTTGCCGTACATCACCCAATAGGCCTTGATGTGCGGCACGTTGTCGAGCAGCAAACGGCTCATCGCCAGCGTGCGCAGGTCGTCCGTCACGGCCACCTCGCCTATCTCCGACATGGAGTTGCCGAAGTTGCGGTATTTGAGCGGGATAAAGGCGTTGAACCCTCCCGTCTCGTCCTGCAACCCGCGCAGACGCAGCATGTGGTCTATGCGGTGTTCGACGCTCTCCACATGGCCGTAAAGCATTGTCGCGTTGCTCTTTATACCCGCCTCGTGCGCCGCGCGGTGCACTTCGAACCACTCGGCCGTGGAGCCTTTGTCGGGACATATTCGGGCGCGGATCTCTTCGTCGAAGATCTCGGCCCCGCCGCCCGGGACGGCGTTCATGCCCGCCTCTATGAGCAGGCGCAGCCCCTCGTCGACCGCGAGGCCTGCCTTGCGGATCATGTACGACAGCTCGATGGCCGTGAAAGCCTTCACCGCCGCTTCGGGCAGGATCGCCTTCACGCGGCGGATCATGTCGCAATAGTAATATATGTCGTGTTCGGGGTGTACCCCGCCCACTATGTGCACCTCCGTGACTCCTCGGCCGACATATCCGCGCACCTTTTCGTCGATCTGCTCCGCGGTCATGTCCCACGCCTCGGGACTCCCCTTGGGGCGGCGGTAGGAGCAGAACTTGCAGTTGAAGACGCACAGGTTCGTCGGCTCGATATGGAAATTACGGTTGTAGTACACCTTGTCGCCGCTCACGGCGCGTTTGCGCGCCGTCGCGAGCATTCCCAGACGCCACAGCGGAGCGTCGCGCCACAACGTGAGCGCGTCGTCGGCCGAGAGGCGTTCGCCCGCCTCGACGCGGGTCGCTATGTCTTTCCAGTTCAACATTATTTGGGCGCTTTACGATAGAGGTAGGCCGCGATGACGGCGAAGATCATGTTGGGCATCCACACCGCCAACCACACGGGCAGCGATCCGCTCTTGGCGAACTCCTCGAACACGCGGTTGAACATGATGTAGGAGAAGCACAAGGCGATGCCGATGCCGATATGCAGGCCCGTGCCGCCGCGCACCTTGCGCGACGAGAGCGACACGCCTATCAGCGTCAGGATGAAGGTCGCCATCGGATAGGCGAAACGGCTGTGACGCTCCACCTCCAATATGTTAATCGAGTCGGACCCTTTCGATCGCTGTTGTCGGATGAAACGGTTCAACTCGCCTATTTTCATGGTTATGGCCATGCGGTCGACGCGCCCCAGCTCGCGCACGTCGAGGTTGATGAGCGTATCCAAATCGCGCCGCTGCTCGAAACTCTCCCCGCCCGCGCCGTCGGTGCGGCGCACGATATAGCGTTGCGCTTTCCAGCGGCCCGTGGCGGGGTCGACGCTCAGGTCCGAAGCCTCCAGCGACTCGGCGATCTCCGTTCCGTCGTAACGCTCCAGCACCATATAGGCGGCGCGGTTGGCGCGGTTGAAGCCGCGCACGTATACGAAGGTCCCGGGTTCGATCTGGCGATAGATATGTCGGTCGTACTGCTGGTTCTGCTCCTTGCGGAAGTACTTCTGTTTGAACTCCACGCAACTGATCTGCGACTGCGGGATGACCCACAGGTTGAGCGAGAGCGAGAGCAGCATGATGGCCAGCGCGCCGAGGAAATAGGGCCACATCAGGCGGCGGAAACTCATGCCGCCCGAGAGCATGGCGATGATCTCGGTCTGGTAGGCCATCTTCGAGGTGAAGAATATGACCGATATGAATGTGAACAGTCCGCTGAACTGGTTTACGAAGTCGGGAATGAAATTTATGTAGTAGTCGAGGAACACGGCCGACAGCGGAGCCTTCATCTCGGTGAAGTCGTCCACATGCTCGGCATAGTCGAACACCACCAGAATCACCGAAATCATGGCGATGGCGAAGACGTATGTTCCCAGAAATTTGGCCAAGATATAACGGTCGAGTATCTTGACTCCCGGGAACGATATTTCGAATCTCTCTTTCATTCCGCGGCAGTATTACAGTCTTCGGCCCAGTTTGGCCGTCATCACGCGTTTCCACTCGGCGAAGTCGCCCGCGATAATGCGGCGGCGCGCCTCGCCGACCAGACGCAGATAGAACGCCACGTTGTGCAGCGAGGCGATCTGCGCGCCTAACATCTCGCCGCTCACCACCAAATGGTGGACGTACGCTTTGGTGTAGGCGCTGTCGACGAAGCTCGCGCCCTCGGGATCGAGGGGCGAGAAGTCGTCCTCCCACTTCTTGTTGCGCAGGTTGATAGTGCCCTCCGAGGTGAATATCTGGCCGTTGCGGCCGTTGCGCGTGGGCATCACGCAATCAAACATGTCCACTCCGCGGTCGATCGCCTCCAGTATGTTGGTCGGAGTGCCGACCCCCATCAGGTAACGCGGACGATTCTCGGGCAGGACGGCGTTCACCACCTCGATCATGGCGTACATCACCTCGGTAGGCTCGCCCACCGCCAGACCGCCGATGGCATAGCCGTCGGCGTCGTAGCGCTGCACGTTCTCGGCCGCCTTGGCCCGCAGATCGGGATAGGCGCAACCCTGCACGATGGGAAAGAGCGACTGTTCGTGGCCGTACTTGGGCGACGTCTGCGCGAAGCGGTTGAAACAACGATCGAGCCAGCGTTCGGTCAGGGCCAGCGACTTGGCCGCATAGTCGCGCGGAGCGTCGCCCGGGGGGCACTCGTCGAACGCCATCATGATGTCGGCGCCGATGGTGCGCTCGGTGTCGATCACGCTCTCGGGGGTGAACAGATGCTTCGAACCGTCGATATGCGAACGGAAATGACACCCCTCCTCCTTCAGCTTGCGGCAGTCGGAGAGCGAAAAGACCTGAAAGCCGCCGCTGTCGGTGAGCATCGGACCCTCCCATGTCGAGAAGCGGTGCACGCCGCCCGCCCGCTCGATGATATCCATGCCCGGGCGCAGGTAGAGGTGGTAGGTGTTGGCCAATATGATCTGCGCGCGAGCGTCGTCGCGCAGGTCGCGATGGAATATTCCCTTCATGGCGGCGGCCGTGCCGACGGGCATGAAGATGGGGGTCTCTATCGGACCGTGATCGGTCGTGATCGATCCCGCGCGCGCTTTCGACGAGGGAGCCGTATGTTGGAGCGTAAATTTCATAAACCGCGGTTTTGCGCGCCGCCTTTCGGCTCGGCAGGCGCATAATTCGCACAAAGTTACTCTTTTTTTGCGAATAATCGCGACTTCGGCTTTCGCGCGGGTATTGACAATGGTATATTATTATAATTTGTGTATTGAAAGGGGCGTAAAAAAACAACACTCTTTCTGTTTTCTGCGGGGACTTCGTCGGGACCTTCGGGGTCGAGCGTCGTCGCAGGCGGAACGTCGAAAGAACGTTGTCCTGAAATATGATATCCGAAATCGGCCGTAACTCCGCAAACGCCGTGCCGAATTCGCGGCGGAGAACGGAGAATGCGCGCATGTTCGGCCGTTCGCCCTCCGCCGCGCGAGGGCGCAAAGCGTCGAGGTAAGGATGGCCGTTAAAGAAAATTCCCGTCGGAGTACTATCCGACGGGAATTCGCAAAGCGCGGCGCGCGGCGTTATCGTATCTCCCACGTCTCGCCCGAGCGCAGCAGATCGTCCACGCAGCGGATCTTCGCCGTCGCCTGCACCTTCTCGACCTGCTCGGCCACCTTTTGGTCGTAAATATGGTCGTCCTCGACGTCGCGGATAACGCCCACGGCGACGGGGTAGTCGGGGTACTTCATCGCCGCCAGCATAGAGTGCAGCGTGGTGTCGGGCGTATGGGCGTCGTGCGTCAGAACGTCGTCGATCGTGTAACCCTCCTCGCCCACGGTCACCACCTTGAGGCGCATGTTTTCGAATACCAGACCCTTGCGGTTACCCTCTCCGAAGAGCATCTTTTCGCCGTGGCGCAGCGTGATGGTCCGTTCGGCGCGCGTGGCCTTGTCGCCCGCGAAGGCGGCGTGGGTCTTGTCGTTGAATATCACGCAGTTCACCAAAGCCTCCACCACGGCCATGCCCTTGTGCTTGGCGGCCGCCACGAGGCAATCCTTGGTGAGCATCACCTCCATGTCGATGGTGCGGGCGAAGAAGGTGCCCTTGGCGCCGATTACCAGCTCGCCCGGGTTGAAGGGCTTCTCGACCGTGCCGTAAGGCGAGGTCTTGGTTATGCGGCCCAGCTTGGTGGTTGGCGAATACTGACCCTTGGTGAGGCCGTAAATCTCGTTGTTGAAGAGTATTACGTTGAGGTCGATATTGCGGCGGATGGCGTGTATGAAGTGGTTGCCGCCGATGGCGAGCGAGTCGCCGTCGCCCGTGCATACCCATACGCTCAGGTCGGGGTTGGCGACCTTGATTCCCGTCGCCACGGCGTTGGCGCGGCCGTGGATGGTGTGGAATCCGAAGGTCTTCATGTAGTAGATGAATCGCGACGAGCATCCGATGCCCGACACGAACGTGAAGCGGTTGTGCGGCACGTCGAGCGCGTCGGCCACTTCGGGCATGGCGCGCTGTACGGCGTTGAGTATGGCGTGGTCGCCGCAACCCGGGCACCACTTTACGATCTGGTCGCTCTTGAAATCGGCGGGAGTGTATTTATATTCTGCCATGATTCTGTTCGGTTAAAGTAATGAATTGAACTTCTCCTCCAGCTCGACCACGGTGAAGGGCAGACCCTCGCACTTGTTGAATTGCTCGAACTCGAACTCTCGGAAATTCTGACGCAGATAGGCGGCGAACTGTCCCTCGTTCAACTCGCACACCACGATGCGCTTGTGTCCCCCGAGCAGCTCGGCCACGCCGTGCGGCAGCGGGTTGATGTAGTTGAAATGGAGGTGGGCGACGCTCTTGCCCTCGGCTTGCAGACGCTTCACGGCCGCGTGCAGATTGCCGCGCGTGCCGCCCCAGCCGATAACCAGCAGGTCGGCGTCGGCGGCGCCCTCGATCGTGGGCGCGGGCAGCTCCTCGGCCACCTTGGCCACCTTGGCGGCGCGTGTGGCCGTCATCTCTTGGTGGTTGGCGGGATCGTACGAGATAGAGCCTTTCAGACGGTCCTTTTCCAATCCGCCGATTCGGTGCTCCAGACCCTTCTTGCCCGGGAATGCCCAGCCGCGCGCCAGATTCTCGTTGCGGGCGTATGGCATGAACTCGCCCTCGGAGGGGGCTTCGGCGACGATAGGGGGACAGATGGCGGGGTAGTCGGCCATCGAGGGTATGCGCCACGGCTCCGAGCCGTTGGCGATGAAACCGTCGGTGAGCAGGATCACGGGAGTCATGTGCTCCATGGCTATCTTGCCCGCCATGAAGGCGTAGTGGAAGCAGTCGCTGGGCGACGAGGCGGCGATGACCACCGCGGGGCACTCGCCGTTGCGGCCGTAGAGGGCTTGCATCAGGTCGCTCTGCTCGGTCTTGGTGGGCAGACCCGTCGAGGGGCCGCCGCGCTGCACGTCGACGATCACCAACGGCAGCTCGGCCATGACGGCCAGACCCATAGCCTCGCTCTTGAGCGAGAGGCCCGGGCCCGAGGTGGTGGTGACGGCGAAATTGCCCGCATAGGCCGCGCCTATGGAGGTGCAGATGCCCGCGATCTCGTCTTCGGCCTGCACGGTCTTCACCCCGAGGTCCTTGCGCTTGGCCAGCTCTTCGAGGATCACCGTGGCGGGGGTGATGGGGTACGAGCCGCAGAAGAGCGGCAGGCCCGCCTTCTCGGCCGCGGCGCAGAATCCCCACGCCGTGGCGACGTTGCCGTTGATCGAACGGTAAACGCCCTTCTCCAGTTCGGCGGGAGCTACTTTATATGTATTGGCGAATTGATGCGTGTTGGCGGCATAGTTGTAACCCGCGTCGATGGCGAGCTTGTTGGCCTCGGCCACGGCGGGGTTCTTCTTGGCGAACTTGGCGTCGAGGTAACGCTTGGCGTAATCCTCGGGGCGGTTGTAGATGTAGAAACAGATGCCCAGAGCGAACATGTTCTTGCACTTGACTATCGATTTGTTGTCGAGTCCCGTGCCCGCCAGCGCGGCCTTGGTCATGGTGGTGATGTCGGGAATAACCACGTTGTAACCCTCCAGACCCAGTTCGGCGATGGGGTCGAGCGTGGCATAGCCCGCCTTCTTCACGTTATCCTCGGTGAGCGTGTCGCCGTCGATGATGACCGTGGCGTCGGGCTTCAGCCATTTGCGGTTGGCCTTGAGCGCGGCGGGGTTCATCGCCACCAGCACGTCGCAGTAGTCGCCCGGGTTGACCACCTTGGTCGATCCGATGTGTACCTGAAAACCCGATACGCCTGCCACCGTGCCCTGCGGGGCGCGGATCTCGGCGGGATAGTCGGGGAAAGTCGAAATTCCGTTTCCGATAAGAGCCGACGTGTTCGAGAACAGCGTTCCCGTGAGTTGCATGCCGTCGCCCGAGTCGCCCGAGAAACGGATCACAACGTCGTGAAGCTCTTTCGCGTTGAGATTTTCCATGATGATATTAAAATGTTTTGCTTTTTTAGGTTAGTAATAAGCGTCGGACAAAGTTATGCTTTTATCGGTTAATTTATTCATCCGATCGTGAATATTTTCTTTCGGCCGCCTCGTCGCCCTCGGCCCTCGGTTCGGCGCTTTTGTGCTTTTCGGCCATCCACACGCCTAACAGAATCAACGCCGCGCCCGCCACGGCCATGGCGGTGATGCGCTCGCCGAGCACCGCGGCTGCCGTAATCATCGCCACCACCGGATTGAGATATAGGTAGTTGGTAGCCCGTATGGCGCCTAATTTCTCTATCGAGAGGTTCCATGTCCAGTAACATACCAGCGAAGCCACTATCCCGAGGTAGAGCAGGTTGCCCGCCACGGCGGGGCGCAGAAGCGTCGCCCAATCCGCCTCGAAAGGTCGGAACGCGAAGTAGGGGAGCAGGGTCGCGACGCCGTAGAAAAATATTTTGCGTGTCGTGAACAGCGACGAATAGCGATCCTTGAGCCGAAGCACCACGAGGCTGTACGCCACCCACATAAGGGCGGCCCCGAGCGTCAGCAGATCGCCTTTGGGGTTGAGTTTGAGGATGAACTGTCCGTTGAACACCACCATCGCCACGCCCGTGAGCGACAACAGCGAACAGAGATACAATCCCCGACCCGCCCGCTCGCCGCGACCCGTCGCCTGCACGGCGAGGGTGGTGAGCAGCGGCGTGGAGGCTATGATTATGGCCACGTTGGAGGCGTGGGTGTAGACGAGGGCGGTGTTTTCCAGCAAAAAGTACATCGATCCGCCCGTTATGCCCAGAACGGCCATCGCCGCCTCGTCGCGCAGGTTGTCGGCGAACAGACGGCGCGGGGCGAAGGGCAGGATGCAGACGTATGCCAAGGCGAAGCGCAGCGCCATGATTTCGGCGGGCGACAGCCCCTCGTCGAGCAGTATCTTGGAACTGACGAAGGTGGTGCCCCACAACGCGGCCGTCACGAGAGCCACGACGTGGTAGAGTCTGTTTTCGTTACGCATCGGGCGCGGTAGGTTAGCGGATCGAGTTCATTCGTATGCTGGCTTTCACGAGCGCGATGGCGCGTATGCGGCTCATCTCGATATCCTTGTCGGCGTGGTGGGGGTTCTGGCTCACGAGTTTCACGTAACCCTCGCGTTCCGACTTCTGGATGTACTTGACGGTGATGTACTCCTCGCCGTCGAGATCGATCGAGAGCAGATACATGTCGCCCCAGAAGATGCTGTCGATATCCTGCAATTGCTTGTAGAGCACTATGTCGCCGCTTTTGAGCAAGGGGTACATCGAGTCGCCCACGATGTATATCGCGCCGTCGCACTTGGGCAGGTTGGGGATGTGGATGTAGTTAACGGGCTTGCTCGCCGCGTTGTCGGAGAAGAGCGGCACCAACCCCGCCGTGCCCTCGATGGAGTAGAGAGGGACGCTCTGCATGGGCAGCGAGTTGTCCGAACGCAGGCGGAAGGCGGTGAAGTCGGGCTCGGCGTTGAACATGTTGCCCGCGCCGTTGTCGAGCCAGTCGGGATTTACGTTCAAATCCTGAACCAATATGTTCTTGTTGCGCGACGAGAGCCCGCAGCGGCCCGTTTCGATCATCGACAGGGCCGCTTTACCTATGCCAAGTCGCTGTGCAAGTTGCTCTTGCGTCATTTTGAGCTCCTTGCGTATCAATTTCAGTCTGCTTTCCATGTGTATGTTATCAAAAAATCTTATATCAATTTTTTGTATTTTGCAGTATCAAAATACAATATTTGTACATATCTTTGCAGTGCAAAGTTAAGCAATTTATTACAATCTGCAAAATGTTAACGATAAAAATAGGAGAGTCTGTTATGTACAACGTTTCATCCGCACTTTACAATGAGGTGGCCGAACGCCTGACGGAGCGCGTGGGCCGCAACGGCTATTTTTCGGGTTCGATAGAGGTGGAGACGGCCGACGCCGAATGCCGCCTCGTGCTGTCGGCCGTGGTTTACCATCGCCGCGACGCCATGCCCGAGGGCGAATCTGAGGTCTTGTCCGATATGGTTCCCGTGTGGTGGGAGTTCCGTACCGTGACCGAAGAGGGGGAGGTAATCAACGATTTTTCGTTCGGCGAGTTGCGCAAATATTTCGGTCGTTGATATGGAGCAGGAGAAAAACATCGCGGCGGTCGGCGAGACGGGGTTCGTCGACTTCGCCCGACGGATATACCCCTTTCTGGAGCTGCGCCCCTTTCACGCCGCCTATTACCGTCTGTTGGAGGCCTTCGCCGCGGGGCGCATCCGCAAACTCATGATATCCGTGCCGCCGCAGCACGGCAAGAGCGTCGGGGCGAGCACGCTGCTGCCCGCCTATATTCTCGGTCTCGATCCCGACCGAAGGGTGGCCATAGCCTCCTATTCGGCGACGCTGGCCAACAAGTTCAACCGCCGTGTGCAGCGCATCATCGAGTCGGCGGAGTACGGCGAGATCTTTCCCGCGACGCGCATAAAATGCGGGGGCAAGCCGCCGCAATACCTCCGCACCGCCGACGAGGCTGAGATCGTGGGACGCGACGGCAGCATCCTCTCGGTCGGCCGCGAGGGTTCGCTTACGGGCAACCGCGTCGACTGCTTCATACTCGACGATCTCTACAAGGATGCGATGGAGGCCAATTCGCCCATCGTGCGCGAGAACTGTTTGGAGTGGTACACCTCGGTGGTGCGGACCCGAATGCACAACGCGTCGAGCGAACTCATCGTCTTCACGCGCTGGCACGAGGAGGATCTGATCGGCGTGCTGCGCCGACGGGAGAGATGCGTCGATCTGCGCGAGTGGAGCGATATCGATCGCGCGGGGCCCGACGACTGGCTGTGCCTGAATCTCGAGGCGGTGAAGAGCGACTCGCCGTGCGGGATCGACCCTCGCGCCGCGGGCGAGGCGTTGTGGCCCGAGCGGCACAGCGCGGCGTTGCTGGAGGCCAAGCGGCGTCTGGATCCCGTGAAGTTCGAGTGCATGTATCAGGGGCGGCCGTCGTCGCGCGGCGGGTTGCTCTATGGCGACGGCTTCGCCGAGTACGACGCGCTGCCCGCCGAGATCGTGCGCCGCGCCGATTACACCGACACGGCCGACACGGGCGACGACTATCTGTGTTCGATAAGTTATGCGGTCGACTCGGACGGTATCGTATATGTCGTGGACGCCGTCTATTCGCGCGAGCCGATGGAGGTCACCGAGGGCGAGGTGGCCGAGATGCTCGTGCGGTCCGACGCGCGCTCGGCTTTGGTGGAGAGCAACAACGGCGGCCGCGGATTCGCGCGGTCGCTGCAACGCCTCGCGCCCCGTGTGCGGGTGGAGTGGTTCCACCAGAGCGGAAACAAGGAGGCCCGCATACTCTCCAATTCGGCCACGGTGCTGCATACGATGCGGTTCCCCCGCGGCTGGGCGCAGCGTTGGCCCGAGATGTACGCCCACCTGACCTCTTATCGGCGCGATTTCCGCGCCAACCGCTGGCACGACGCGCCCGACGTGCTGACGGGCATAGTCGAACGCGAGGTGTCGGATCGGCGCGGCACAAAGATTCGGAGCGTGAATTTCGTTTAGGCCGTCCGCCGCTGCGCGGTGTCGGGAGGGGCGCGAGATTTTTTTGCATGTATGTTTTGAGGAAATTTGCGAAATTTATCGTAAATTTGCACCCTTTGACACGGACAGCGTATGCAGCCCGACTTAATCAAACAATAGTATAGATATGGAAAAGACGCCGGCCTTTATCGACGGGCCATGGAAAAAAGAGATCAACGTAAGCGACTTCGTAAGTAAGAACATCGCGCCTTACACGGGCGACAGTTCGTTCCTGAAAGGTCCTACGAAAAGGACCCTCCACATTTGGGATTTGTGCCTCGCGGCTCTGGAAGAGGAGCGCAACAATAACGGCGTGAGATCGTTGGACAACGTGACGGTTTCGACCATCACCTCGCACAAGGCGGGTTATATCGACAAGGAGAACGAGTTGATCGTGGGTCTTCAGACCGACGAACTGCTCAAGCGCGCCATCAAGCCCTTCGGCGGCATCAACGTGGTGGCCAAGGCGTGCCGCGAGAACGGCGTGGAGGTCGACGACCGCGTTAAGGATATCTTCACCCACTACCGCAAGACCCACAACGACGGTGTGTTCGACGTATACACCGAGGAGATCCGTTCGTTCCGCTCGCTGGGATTCCTCACGGGTCTGCCCGACAACTATGCCCGCGGCCGTATCATCGGCGACTATCGTCGTCTGGCCCTCTATGGCGCCGATCGTCTGATCGAGGCCAAGCAGGAGGATCTTCGCACGCTGACGGGTCCCATGACCGAGGACCGCATCCGTTTGCGCGAGGAGGTGGCCGAGCAGATCAAGGCCCTGAAGGATATGAAGGTTATGGGCGAGTACTACGGCCTCGATCTCGGTCGTCCCGCCTATTCGGCTCAGGAGGCCGTGCAGTGGGTATACATGGCTTATCTGGCCGCCGTGAAGGAGCAGGACGGAGCCGCCATGTCGCTGGGTAACGTATCGTCGTTCCTCGATATATACATAGAGTACGATTTGGCTCACAACAATATCGACGAGTCGTTCGCGCAGGAGCTTATCGACCAGTTCGTAATCAAGCTCCGCATGGTTCGCCATCTGCGCATGCAGTCGTACAACGACATCTTCGCGGGCGATCCCACGTGGGTGACCGAGGCAATCGGCGGACGCTTCAACGACGGCCGCGTGAAGGTTACCAAGACCTCGTTCCGTTTCCTCCAGACCCTCTATAACCTCGGTCCTTCGCCCGAACCCAACATCACCGTGCTGTGGGGTCCCGAGCTGCCCGAGGGCTTCAAGGAGTTCTGCGCCAAGGTTTCGGTCGACACCAGCTCGATCCAGTACGAGAACGACAACCTCATGCGCGAGGTGCGCAACTGCGACGATTACGGTATCGCATGCTGCGTGTCGTATCAGGCGATCGGCAAGCAGATCCAGTTCTTCGGCGCGCGCGCCAATTTGGCCAAGGCGTTGCTGCTGGCCATCAACGGCGGCCGTTGCGAGAACACGGGTACCGTCATGGTGAAGGGTATCCCCGTGCTGACGAGCGACACCCTGAAGTTCGAGGAGGTGATGGCCAACTACAAGAAAGTATTGGCCGAGATCGCCCGCGTATACAACGAGGCGATGAACATCATCCACTACATGCACGACAAGTACTATTACGAGAAGGCGCAGATGGCTCTGGTCGACACCAATCCCCGCATCAACCTCGCTTACGGCGTGGCGGGTCTCTCGATCGCCATCGACTCGCTCTCGGCCATCAAATACGCCACGGTGAAGGCTCGCCGCAACGAGGAGGGACTCACCGAGGGCTTCGACATCGAGGGCGATTTCCCCTGCTTCGGCAACAACGACGACCGTGTGGACCACCTCGGCGTCGATCTGGTATACTTCTTCAGCGAGGAGTTGAAGAAACTCCCCGTATACAAGAACGCTCGTCCCACGCTGTCGCTGCTCACCATCACCTCGAACGTGATGTACGGCAAGAAGACGGGCGCGACGCCCGACGGACGCGCCAAGGGCGTGCCTTTCGCTCCGGGCGCCAACCCCATGCACGGACGCGACAAGAAGGGCGCCGTGGCGTCGCTCAGCTCGGTTGCCAAGCTCCGCTACCGCGACTCGCAGGACGGTATCAGCAACACTTTCTCGATCGTGCCCAAGTCGCTGGGTCCCACCGCCGAGGAGCGTGTGGACAACCTCGTGACCATGATGGACGGTTACTTCACCAAGGGCGCGCACCACTTGAACGTGAACGTGCTCAACCGCGAGATGCTTTACGATGCGATGGAGCACCCCGAGAAGTATCCGCAGCTCACCATCCGCGTTTCGGGTTACGCCGTGAATTTCGTGAAGCTGAGCCGCGAGCATCAGCTCGAGGTTATCAGCCGTTCGTTCCACGAAGCGATGTAAAGATGCTGATAAACGTACATTCATACGAGAGTATGGGAACTTTCGACGGGCCGGGTCTTCGGCTCGTCGTTTTCCTGCAAGGCTGTCCGTTCCGATGCCTCTATTGCGCCAATCCCGACACCATCGATATGTCGGGCGGCGTGCCCACCCGCGCGTCGGAGATACTGGACGAAGCCGTCAGTCAGAGGGCGTTCTTCGGCAAGAGGGGCGGCATAACCTTCTCGGGCGGCGAACCGACGGTGCAGGCGAAAGCGTTGCTGCCGCTGTTCCGCTCGCTGCGCGACAACGGGATCCACATTTGCGTCGACACCAACGGTTCGATCCTTAACGAGGATACGAAGGCGCTGTTCGAACTTACCGATCTGGTGCTGCTCGACGTGAAACAGTTCAATCCCGAACGCCACCGCTTGCTGACGGAGCGCGACAACTCGCCGACGCTGCGCACCGCCCGCTGGTTAGAGGAGCACGGGCGGTCGTTTTGGCTGCGTTACGTGCTGGTGCCCGGATACAGCGACTTCGAGGAGGATATCCGCGCGCTGGGAGAGCATTTCCGCGACTACAAGCAGATCGGCCGCGTGGAGATTCTGCCCTATCATCGCCTCGGAGTGCATAAGTACGAGGCTATGGGATTGGACTATAAACTCAAAGAGGTTGTGGAGAACACCCCCGAACAGCTCGATCGCGCCGAACGGCTGTTCAAGGAGTACTTCGACACGGTGGTCGTCAACTGACGGCCGCGCGACTGAGGCGAGCTTTCGAGGCTCGCCTCTTTTTTTTATGTGTGGCGGTTGCCGTGCTTGAAATATGAAACGTCTGAGCGCATAATCGCGCAAGCGTTCGCGGGCGAATAAATCTGTCTGATTCCGTTTTTTCTCGCGTTTTTTTTGCAGAACAAAAAAATATTCCTACTTTTGTGCACTCTTAGAGAGTAGCAGCCCGGATGGCGGAATCGGTAGACGCGCTGGTCTCAAACACCAGTAGGTTCACCCCTGTGCCGGTTCGACCCCGGCTCCGGGTACAATTGAAACCCCATGAATGTCAAACATTCATGGGGTTTGTTTTATCAAGCGTATACGTATCTGTCCGCCGATGTCGAGGAGTTGCGGTCCGAGCATCTCTCGACCGACGAGCGTCGTTTTCAAAAGCCTATTCGGGAATTACGATATGTGTACCGTCCGATGAGATCTTATAAGTTTTGAAGATATTGGCCTCCTTGTGTTTTACGCTTATGCTTGCGCCGTCGACATCTATTTCGAAGTCGCTGACATAGGCATCGTCCTTATACCCCGATGCTTCGATTGCTTCCGCGCAGTACGATGGAAGATTGTCGAGGTATTTGCGGATATCGTCGTAAGTGAACAGCATATCCTTGTAACCCTCGTAAGTATCTATCAGATCGCTATCGACACGCGTGGATACGGTGAGTCCATAGCGTTCGTAATGATTGCGACGCTCCTTCATATCGTTCCAGTCGAGCTGTTCCATCTTGTTCTTGTCCTTGGGCGACACGATCTGTATATGCGCATGGGCATTGTTGTCGTTGGGGCGGTATATGAATGTGGTGGTGATTTCGGCAAATTCCACTTTTGTGGAGTCGGTGCCTGCAACATCCATAAGGTCGCATAGTTTGGCGCGCAGTTCCCCCGGGGCGTCGCCGACGATTGTTTCGGGCAGCGGACCGGGATTAAATGTTCCGCACGATACGGCCAAAGCCGCTGACGCCGAAACGACTAACATACTTTTGAAGAGATCTCTTTTCATGTAATTAGACTGTTATTGGTTTATTGTTCACATGAATCAAGATGATTCCCGATTGCGGGTCATGGCTTGATTACGGGACAAAATTACGAAAATATTTCGAAAAACAAACCAACTGGTTTGTTTTTGCGGATAGATACGCGTTGCCGATATTGCAGTCGGCGGTCGGGCGTTATTTCAGAGGGAGGGCTCTCCCGCTTTTAGGCTTTTCAGGCTTTCAGCAACGAATATATGAAGCGCAACTCCTTCGCGAGACGACGCGTGTCGAGACCTTTTAAAAACGATTGCTCGAAAGAGAGGCCGAAGAATGCCTGTCGGAACATCATGGCGGCACCTTCTATATCCAAGTCCGAGCGTATCTCTCCGTTGTCCTTTGCCGATTGTATGGCGGATTTCCAAAATTCGTAGTCTTGGCGGAACAAATCGGCTATCTTTGTTTCGACGTCCGGGTAATAGAGGCGTACCTGCATCAGCAGATGATAATAATAGAAATTAATACTGCAACCTGCGGGATTGTTGCCGTCATCGAGCAGCGAGAGAAGTTTGCGCATGGTTTGCTCGACGCCTGCTACGTAACTGTCGATAAATTCCGACAACGAGGCGGTTTCGCCCCGAAACTTGTTTGCCACCTCTTGCATCCCGAATACATATTTATCCGCCACGGCCACGAACAAGTCCAATTTGAACGGGAAGTAATAAACCAGTCCGGCTTTCGATAATCCGCAGGCTTTCCCGATCACTACCTGACTCGCTTTCTCATAATTCATTTTGGCGAAAACGCGCAGAGCGTTTTCGAGCACCTCTTCACGATTGGTTATCATACTCGCTCGATTGATTTTATTTGCGAAGATACTAAATTATCGAACATTTTACATCGTTTCGGCACGAAGACGAGGATGTTAATTCGTTGCGCGTCCGCTCGTATATCACAAATACGCTCGTATTTCCCGACAGATAAGAAAACACCCGACTTTACATTCGGGTGTAAAATCGGGTGTCGATTGTGCAAATGCTCGATACTCAAGCGTTCTGGCGGAGAGAGAGGGATTCGAACCCCCGGAGCCTCGCAGCTCAACGGTTTTCAAGACCGCCGCGATCGACCACTCTGCCACCTCTCCGAGTGCAAAAGTAGAACAGTTTTTCGGTTCTACCAAATATTTTCCGCGTTTTTTTATCGCATGCCGCGGCAAGACGCTCATTATCAACCAAAAATATGCCGTTTTATTTGGTCGTCTCGGAAAAAAGATTAATTTTGTATTCGATAATATACCGCCAACTAACCCTTACAACTTCGATCGTTATGAATAAATCGCAATTAATCAGCGCAGTAGCGGAGCAACTCGCCATGTCGAAAGACGAGGTGCGCAGGGTCGTCGATTCGCTGCTCGGCATAGCGGAACGCACTTTGTCGAATGACGAAAAGGTGCTTATCTCGGGATTCGGCATGTTTTCGGTGGTGCGTACGCCCGAACACATCGGCCGCAATCCGCGTACGGGCGAGAAGGTCAAGGTAGACGAGCGGCGGAACGTTCGTTTCAAATCGAGCATGAATTTGAAATGAGGCCTCGCTTCGCCGACGCATTTGTCGTTGCGAATTTTCGTCGGATTCGCGAAAAAAGATAAATTTGCATCCGAATTTGTTTACGATGCGTTATGAGATCTTTTTGCGCGATATGTTTTTTGCTGCTTACGATATTGTCGGGTTGCGCCGACAGGAAGTATACCCCGCGAAACGGCGATTTGCTGTTCAAGGTGGCGGGAGAATCCGAACCTTCGCAGGCCATCGCCGACGCTACGGCTTGGCACGATTCCGTCAGGTTCTCGCATGTGGCGATCGTCGCGACGGAAAACGGTAAGCCGTATGTGCTCGAAGCCTCGGGCAAAAAAGGCGTTACCCGCACCGAATGGGAGGATTTCATGTCGTCGGCGCCGCTGATCGACGGCAAGGCGGGCGTGGTGGCTATGCGCGTCACGGTCGATTTCTCGGCAGACGAAGCCATAGCGCGGGCGAAAGGGCATCTGGGCGAGGAGTACGATTGGTCGTATTACCCGAACAACGGAAAGATGTATTGCTCGGAACTCGTCTATGAGTGTTTTCGCAAAGAGGACGGGACGCCGTTGTTCACGGCCAAGCCGATGAATTTCCGCGACTCGAAAGGCGATATGCCGAAGTTCTGGGTCGAATTGTTCGAAAAACTGAACGAGCCGGTTCCCGAGGGTGTCGAGGGGACCAACCCCAACGATATGGCGAAAGAGCCGATCCTGACGGAGGTGTACAGATTCTTTTGACGATTTTAATATTGTAATGCCCCGCGGGGCATTACTATCTTCGGCGGCTCGCGCTTCGCGCGACCCCCGCAGCCGCCGAAGATAAACGCTTACGCCGCGCGAACTCCGTTTCCCTCATCCCGCATACCGTTTCAGCAACTCCAGCATCTTGCGGTCGAGCTTGTGGCCTTTATAGTTCTCGTATTTCACGTCGCGTCGGCCGCTGTCCAGCACGCCGAACGAGCCTGTGAGATTCCATAGCGACCATCCCCATCCCCTCTCCTCGAATATGTCGAACTGGTCTTCGAGCCATGCCAACGCCACGTCGTGAGGCGTGCGGTTGTGGCATCCGAACTCTCCGATATGAACTCGTCCGCCCTTCGCGATCCACGGTTGCCAGTTGCGGTCGAGCGTCTCGCGCAGCCACTCCTTGTCGTATGTCTTGCCGTTCTCGACGAGCGGCCATCCGAGTTTGTCTTCGGGGAAATACATCGGGCCGTCGCCATAGACCCAGTTGGCGGCATAGTGCGATATGAGCATCGGTTGATATCCGCGGCCGCTCTGTATTATGTCGGGCACGTCCGCGAGGCTCATCAACGGACGGTTGCCGACATCCAGCCCGTCGACGATGATGGTGCGGCGGCGGCTCACGGCGCGAATCTCGTCGATGAGGCGTCGCGCGACGCGGTCGTAAGCCGCGTCGGCCACCGACGATGCTTCGTTGATGAGGTTGAAACTGAGCCTGCTCGACGGACACGACTCGTATCGCTCGGCGAAGAGGCGCCAATGGTATGCGCAGGCCTCCAAAGCGTCGTCGTCCTCGAACAGATTCTTTTCGCCGTGCGGCGGGTTGATGCAGTACCCGGGAACGCGATGGAAATTCAGGTTTATATGTATGCCGTATCGACGTCCCAGCTCCACCGCGCGGTCGATCTCTTTCAGACACTTCTCGTCTGCCCGATACCAGTCGTCCTCGCTGCTCCAGCACCAGTACGACAGCGGTATGCGCGCGAAGTTGAAGCCCCACTCCGCCATTATCTCGAAATCGGACTCCGCGAAGGGTGTCTGGTAGTCGGGATTGAATTTGTTGAGCAGATTGAAGCCTTTCCATAATTTTTTCTTGCCGGCGGGCGCGGCCGACAGATTCGTGTCGCGCAGCAGGGTTGCCGTGGTCGCAGCGCCGACGATGCGGATAAAATCGCGGCGGGTAATGTTCTTGTCGAGTCTCATGGCGGTTGGGTTTTATGTCGAAGATACGCGTAAGCCGAGCGCAAAAGCGAATCCGTTTGCGGCTTTGCCGAGGCGAAGTATCTAAGGTTAAGCCAAAGATAGGCATTTTCGGCGGAAAAAAGAGGGGGATGGAATGTAAAAAACTCGACAACATTTCGCCATCGCGATGCGATGGCGGCAGTTCGCCGCCGCCCCCACGCGGCGGACTGCTGCTCGCATGTTGCTCGCGCACTCCTCCGCCGTCGGCGAACCGCAAGTGCGTCGGGGATGCGGGCAATAATTATAAAAACGAATAGGGGCCTACGAGTTGTAGGTCCCCTATTCCGTTCTTCTGGCCGTTGCGGCCCGCGCGTCAGTTCGAGAATGTCAGACGGTCGCCGTCGGCATCGATGCGGATGGGACGTTCGCGATCGACTTCGCCCGCGAGAATCCGTTTCGAAAGGTCGTTTATGACCTCGCGCTGAATGACTCTCTTTACGGGACGCGCGCCGTACATAGGGTCGTAGCCCAATTGCGCCATGAGCTCCTTGGCCGCTGCGGTGTATTCGAGGCGTATGCCGTTCTCGCCGAGCATGCGGCGTATGCCGTTCATCTGTATGTCGACGATCTTTTCGATGTCGCGCTTGGTGAGCGGCTCGAACATCACGATCTCGTCTATGCGGTTCAGGAACTCGGGCTTGAGCTGCTGTTTCAGCATGTCTATGACGTCTTGCCGCGTACGCTCCACCACCTCGTCCGATACCCGCTCGCCGTCGAAGGCGCGCGAGAAGTTCTCCTGAATGATCTGCGAACCCATGTTCGAGGTCATGATGATGATCGTGTTGCGGAAATCGACCGTGCGGCCCTTGTTGTCGGTCAGGCGGCCGTCGTCGAGCACCTGCAACAGAATGTTGAACACATCGGGATGGGCCTTCTCGATTTCGTCGAGCAACACCACCGAATAGGGCTTGCGTCTTACCGCCTCGGTGAGCTGCCCGCCCTCGTCGTAACCGACGTATCCCGGGGGCGCTCCCACCAGACGCGATACGCTGTGCCGCTCCTGATACTCGCTCATGTCGATTCGCGTCATCATCGAGTCGTCGTTGAACAGAAATTCGGCCAGAGCTTTCGCCAGCTCGGTCTTGCCGACGCCCGTCGTGCCGAGGAATATGAACGATCCGATGGGTTTGCGAGCGTCGTTCAACCCTGCGCGAGAGCGGCGCACGGCATCCGATATCACCTCTATGGCGTGCTGCTGACCCACCACGCGCTTATGCAGCTCGTCCTCCATGTGGAGCAGTTTTTCGCGCTCCGAGGCCAGCATGCGTTGCACGGGGATGCCCGTCCACCGCGAAACCACCTCGGCTATGTCCTGCGAATCCACCTCCTCCTTTATCATCGCGTCGCCGCCCGCCGAGGTCAGCCGCAGCTGCTCCTGCAAGGCGTCGATCTGCTTCTCGGCCTCGACGATCTTGCCGTAACGTATCTCGGCCACCTTGCCGTAATCGCCCTGACGCTCGGCCTGCTGCGCCTCGACCTTCAGACGCTCGATCGAATCCTTGTTCGACTGTATCTTCTGCAACAGATCGCGTTCGCCCTGCCATTTGGCGCGCAAGGCCGACTCCTTGGATTTGAGTTCCTCTATCTCGCGCGTCAGGTTCTCGACGCGCTGTTCGTCGTTCTCGCGGCGTATCGCCTCGCGTTCGATCTCGAGCTGGCGGATGCGGCGGTCGAGGTTGTCGATATCCTCGGGAACGGAGTTCATCTCCAGACGCAGGTGCGCCGCCGCCTCGTCGATGAGGTCGATGGCCTTGTCGGGCAGGAATCGCGAGGTTATGTAGCGGTGCGACAGCTCCACGGCCGAGATGATCGCCTCGTCCTTGATGCGCACCTGATGGTGGTTCTCGTAACGCTCCTTGAGTCCTCGCAGGATCGATATGGCATCTTCGGTGGTAGGCTCGTCGACCATCACTTTCTGGAAACGACGCTCCAGAGCCTTGTCCTGCTCGAAATATTTCTGAAACTCGTCGAGGGTCGTGGCTCCTATGGTGCGCAGCTCGCCGCGCGCCAAGGCGGGCTTGAGGATGTTGGCCGCATCCATCGCGCCGTTGCTCTTGCCCGCGCCGACCAGAGTGTGTATCTCGTCGATGAAGAGAAGTATCTCGCCGTCGCTGGCTATGACCTCCTGCACGACGCCCTTCAGACGCTCCTCGAACTCGCCTTGGTACTTCGCGCCCGCCACCAGCGCGCCCATGTCGAGCGAGAATATTACCTTCGATTTCAGATTTTCGGGCACGTCGCCGTTCACTATTCGGTGGGCTATTCCCTCGGCGATGGCCGTCTTGCCGACGCCTGCTTCGCCGACCAGAATGGGGTTGTTCTTGGTGCGGCGCGAAAGGATCTGCAACACGCGGCGGATCTCCTCGTCGCGGCCGATTACGGGGTCGAGTTTGCCGTTGCGCGCCTGCTCGTTGAGGTTTACGGCATACTTGCCCAGAGCGTTGAACTCCTGCGAAGCCGTCTGCGAATCGACCGTCGAGCCGCGGCGGAAAGCGCGTATGGCTTCCGTAAGCTCCTTTTCGGTCGCGCCGTTGCGTTTGAGCATGTCGGCCGCCGCGCCACGCTCGGCCACGAGGGCCAGCAGCAGATGCTCTACCGAAGCGTATTTGTCGTTGAAGTTGCGGGTGAAGTCGACGGCCTTCTGAATGACCTTCGAAGTGTCTGCCGAGAAATATTGTTCGCCGTTGCCGCCCGAAACGCGCGGCAGAGCCTCCAATGCCTTGCGGACCTCCTCGCGCAGCGAACGCGCGTTCACTCCGACTCGCCCCAGCAGAAAGGCGGACAGCGAATCGTCTTCGGCTATTAACGCGCTCAGCAGGTGCATCGGCTCCACGGCCTGCTGCCCGCGCTCCTTGGCGAGCGACACCGATCCCTGCAACGCCTCTTGTGCCTTGATCGTTAACGAATTGATGTTCATGATATTCTCTGTTTTGTTAATTGTTTCCCATTTATCCGTTAATGTCGCAAATCCTTTGCCATGAGGCTGAATCGGACAGTTTTAACCGTTGCTGTCATGTTTTGGCAGGCTCCGTGTGCCAATTTCCGACATTATGTCAGGGCGCGTATTTATATATATGTATATGGGGCGCAATCGAAAAAGCCGCCCCGAATCGGGACGGCTTGGTGATATTCGGTTCCTCCGAGAGGTTATCGAACCTTGAACTCGGGGTCGGCCTTCAGCGGAATGGGCATCGAGCGGTAGTAACCCGCCTCGAACTTGTCGCGCACCGCCTTGAAGGCGTTGATCGTATACTCCACATCCTCCATCGTGTGAGCCGCGGTGGGGATCACGCGAAGGATGATCTCGCCCTTGGGGATGACGGGATAGATCACGATCGAGCAGAACAGAGAGTGGTTCTCGCGCAGATCGACGATGAGGTTGGTGCCCTCCTCGTTGCCGCCCTTCATGTAGATGGGGGTGACGGGCGACTGCGTGACGCCGATGTCGAATCCGTTCTCCTTCAGACCGCTCTGGAGAGCGTTGGTTATCTCCCACAGCTTCTGCTGGTACTCGGGGTGGTTGCGGATGAGCTCCATACGCTTCAGCGCGCCGATAACCATAGGCATGGGCAGCGACTTGGCATAGAGCTGCGAACGCATGTTGTAGCGGAACAGGTTGATGAGCCAGCGCGGACCGCTCACGAAAGCGCCGATACCGGCCATCGACTTGGCGAAGGTGTTGAACAACACGTCCACCTCGTCCACCACGCCGAAGTGCGCCGCGGTGCCTCGGCCGCCCGGGCCCATCGTGCCGAATCCGTGCGCGTCGTCGACGAGCAGACGGAAATTGAAGTCCTTCTTGGCCTTGACGATGACGTCCAGAAAGCCCAGATCGCCTTTCATGCCGAACACGCCCTCGGTGATTACCAGTACGCCGCCCTTCTGCTCGTCGGCCAGCTCGGTGGCGTGCTTGAGTTGCAGACGCAGCGACTCCTCGTTATTGTGGGCGTATACGAAACGCTTGCCCTTGTGCATGCGCAGACCGTCGATGATGCAGGCGTGAGCCTCGGCGTCGTAAACCACCACGTCGCGCGGGGTGAGCAGGCAGTCGATGATCGAGATCATGCCCTGATATCCGAAGTTGAGCAGGAAAGCGTCCTCCTTGCCGACGAACTCGGCCAGCTCGCGCTCCAGCTGCTCGTGGTATTTGGTTTGGCCGCTCATCATTCGGGCGCCCATCGGGGCCGCCATGCCGAACTCGGCCGCGCCCGCGGCGTCGGCCTTGCGCACCTCGGGGTGGTTGGCCAGACCCAGATAGTTGTTCAAGCTCCAGTTGAGCATCATTTTACCGCGGAAACGCATGTGGGGACCCAGCTCGCCCTCCAACTTGGGGAATGCGAAATAGCCGTGCACCAGCTGCATGTACTGGCCGATGGGGCCGCCCGCATTCTTCTCCAGTCTTTCGAAAATATCTACCATATTTTTAAGTTGATTGAGTTATGTCGTCGCTTGCAATCGGTTTAAATTATACAAAAGTATAAAAAATTCGCATACCGTGTCGTCGCGAGGCGCCCAAATGGCTCCTCGGGGCGCGAAAAATAGGTATTTATACTTACCGAGCGCAAAAACACGCGCCTAATTGACGGCGTCGGTTGCGAGATACGGGATTTTTTCATATCTTCGCAAGGAGATAAACAGAACTCGTCACTATGAAATATAACAGAATCCTGCTGAAACTGAGCGGGGAATCGCTTCAGGGCGAACAGAAATACGGCATTTCGACCGACGTGCTCCGATCGTACGCCGCGCAGATCAAGGCCGCGGCGGCCTCGGGCGTGCAGATTGGCATCGTTATTGGCGGAGGCAACATATTCCGCGGCCTGCAAGGCGTGGGGCGCGGCTTCGACCGCGTGAAGGGCGACCAGATGGGTATGCTCGCCACCATCGTCAACTCGCTGGCCTTGCAGTCGGCGTTGGAGGCCGACGGAGTCAAGACCAAGGTGCTCACGTCGATACGCATGGAGCCGATAGGCGAATACTACTCCAAGGCGCGCGCCATCGAGTATCTCGAGGCGGGATACGTGGTCATCATCGGCGGCGGCACGTCGAATCCCTATTTCTCGACCGACACGGCATCGGCCCTGCGCGGCATCGAGATCGAGGCCGACGTGATGTTCAAGGGCACCCGTGTCGACGGCGTTTACACGGCCGATCCCGAGAAGGATCCCTCGGCCGAGAAGTTCGACCGCATCACTTTCGACGAGGTCTACACGCGCAACCTCAAGGTGATGGATATGACCGCTTTCACCCTCTGCAAGGAGAACGGACTCGATATAATCGTGTTCGACATGGACACCGAAGGCAATCTGCAAAAGGTGCTCGACGGCGAGGCTATCGGAACGCTGGTTTGCAAGGAGTGACGCCGCTTCGCCTGCGGCGCGGGCGCTCGACAGACGATAAAACGGCGCGAGACTCGGCAGTCTGCGCATAAAACGATAAGATTATGAAAAACATCCTTTCATGCCGCAAGGCATACATCATGGCGACGCTCGCGGCGTTGCTCTCGATAGCGATCCCCTCTGCCGCCTCGGCGCAGGGCGCGAACGACGACATCGTCGCCTCGACCATCCTCAAGCAGGGCGACGCTGCGCCCGACTTCACCGTCGACGCGCTCGACGGCGCGAAGGTCCGGCTCTCGACGCTGAAGGGCAAGGTCGTGCTGGTAAACTTCTGGGCGACGTGGTGCCCGCCGTGCCGCGAGGAGCTCAAGCACGTGCAGAAGGAGATCATCGACCGCTTCGCGGGCAAGGATTTCGTCTTCATGCCCGTATCGCGCGGCGAGAAACCCTCGGTCGTGGAGGCTTTCATGGCCAAAACGGGCTATACGTTCCCCGTGTACGTCGATCCTAAGCAGGAGGTGTTCAAACTCTTCGCCACCAACTACATCCCGCGCAACTTCCTCATCGGCAAGGACGGCAAGGTGAAGTACGTGTCGGTGGGTTACGACGCCAAGGAGTTCGCCAAGTTGATCGAGGCCATCGAACGCGAGTTGAAATAACGGCGCGGTTGGGCCACCCCGTCGACCCGAACGGAAAGAAATTTTAAGCAATAACTACTATGGATACTAAAACGATTATCAGTGAGGCTACCGACCGCATGAAACGCACGGTCGACCACCTCGACGAAGAACTCGCCAACATTCGCGCAGGCAAGGCTTCGACCAATGTGCTCAACAGCGTCATGGTCGAATATTACGGTTCGCAGACCCCCGTGTCGGGCGTCGCCAGCGTCACCGTGCCCGATGCGCGCACCATTCTCATACAGCCGTGGGACAAGAACATGATCCGCATGATCGAAAAGGCGATCCTCGACTCGAACATCGGTCTTACGCCCTCCAACAACGGCGAGCAGATACGTCTGTCGATTCCGCCCCTTACCGAGGAGCGTCGCAAGGAGCTCGTGAAGCAGGTGCGCGGCGCGGGCGAAACGGCCCGCATAAGCCTCCGAAACGCGCGTCGCGATGCCGTCGAGGCTTTCAAGAAGGCCCAGAAAGAGGGTATGCCCGAGGATGAGGCGAAGGACGGCGAGGCTCAGGCGCAGAAACTTCTGGAGAAGTATTCGAAGCAGCTCGACACGCTGATGGATACCAAGGAGAAAGAGATCATGACCGTCTGATCCGCGCTCCGATTATGTTTTCGTCCGCCCGACTTTTTTTTCGGGCGGACGTTTTTTATCGGAGCATGCGACTCGCCGAAGGATAGGTTTTGTCAATAATTCACACGCGCCAGCACATCGCTTTGCGGTGTTATCTTCGGCGGCTTTTGGGTTGCTTTAGGCATTCGGGCCGCGGCCTGCGGAGACCGCGTGAATGAGCGAATGCGAATAGCGGGCCTCCGCGGGGCGCAGGCTGCTGCCCGCGCGGTTCTTCGAACTGCATTAATTCACGTGCGTCAGCCTTTCCCGCGGCAGGAACGATTTCGGATAAAGGGCGGTCGAAGCGACGGAGCGTTAAAAATCGGAGAACGTTTTCGATAAGCCGAGTGCAGAGCCGA
>ERZ777305.507-NODE-507-length-63627-cov-7.653071_pt1 | contig 63627 bp, 46 predicted proteins | sample MGYA00374965_ERZ777305 | MGnify/ENA primary metagenome ERZ777305 (study PRJEB29328, sample SAMD00013331) | mouse gut metagenome | study: EMG produced TPA metagenomics assembly of the Metagenome analysis of fecal microbiota from mouse which was promoted...
ATTACCCTACGCAAACTAACTTCCGTTAACAATCGTTTTTAAACAAGCTCTAAATGCCTGATATTAGTTTTATATGGAATTTGTCTAAATAAGGTGCAGTATGATGCGCTTGTAAAAAGTACGGAATCCTTCTCTAAGAGATTCTGTAAGTATCGAAGTAACAGAATGATGAAATGATTTACTATGTCGTTAAGTTCTAAATGCGAGACCTGATATGACTGCTTTAATAATTCAGGAATTCGTGATGTAAATGTATAATGGGTGTTGATTGTTGCACTTTTCTTTTGAAATTAATTTGCGGATTGCGTAATAATAATTAAATTTGGAGCGGAAATCAAAAAAATGTCGATTCAAGCCATCTTTTGTGCCAACTATTGACTTTGCCGTTTTTCCGACCAATATTTGATGAGTTCCTGAATATGGCAGTCAAGCTTTCGTATCTTTCATACGGCATCTGTGTTGGAATAGTCTATAAATACCGATATATGGCAATATTAATGCGGAATACAGCTTCTCCAATCAGATCCAGAGAAGAGTTGCGGCAGGCTGTGGAGGCCAGCGCTTCTGATATAGCGGACCGTCATGTACCGGACAGGACCACATTGCTCGGGCAGTGTGTTGTGCGTTATTCGGTCGAGACCGATACATATTACTATACCAAAGGGTGCGACATATTTTTTATAAACGAACAGATGTACGTGGTGACGCGTCATTCGCGGCTGAAGAAGTTCCATGACAAGGATGGTGTGGACAAATTCAGGGATAAATATGGACTGGATCTTAAAGTAAATGCCGGCGAGCATGTGGTAAAAGCGAGATTCAAAGGTATAGATACCGGATTCAGATACAAATCACACCGCCGTACACTTGATTATTCAAACCATGTATTTACCTGCGATGTGGTGAATGCCGAATATATTACTCGTGATATAGAGATCTCAAAAGGAGGGTCGAGACGCGCGGTCTCAAAGCGTACACCGCCGGACAGGGGGATGTCGGTGATCGGGATTGTGCAGGGATGCGGCGACGAGCATGATTTCGGAATCCCGGCCGACGAGCGCATAGTGTTTCTCGCCCATTGCACCAGACTTACCAAAGTCGGTATTACATAAAGCAGTTCCAGTTCCGCATGCTGTAAATTCCGCTTCGTTACACAAGGATAAAAAAATTTGCCATCACAAAAGACCCGCTTACAATTATTCCATCAATCACTAATTGTTACAATAAGTCAGAGAATGGCTTGTCACCGACCCGGCAAGGCTCCGCGGAGGGTTAGCCGCACAGCCCCTATAGGAGGTAAATACTTACGTTTATTTAGCCTGTGATTCAGAGGGTGGCAAAATTATGGAGGAGACGTGCCGGGTGTCTCCTCCATTTATTGCAGTAATATTATCTGTTGTCCGAAATGTGGCCGGTCATTCGGAAATGAGAGAAATCATTTGTCATCTTGTGCCGATGCAGACCTTTTTGCGATGCCCCTGGTGGAGGCTTTCTTCGCGGAGGAATTTTTCTTTGCAGCTGGTTTCTTGGCGGGGACAGCTTTCGGAATTTCCGGCTCCGCCTCTATCTCTGCCATGGCTGCTTTCTCTTCGGAATTCAGGATATTGATCCGCAGAGAAGTAACTTCTTTGTTTAGTGAAGCTATCTCGGCCGCCTGATTGCGAATGGTGAGCAGGAGCGGGTTGAGCTCTTCGTTGTCGATGCTTTCAGGGAACTGTTCCTGTACTCTTACCAGAAAATCTGCGAGTACGTTCATATAATTAGTGAACGCCGAGAAAGGCGAGTCGTACGGGCTGAAAGCCGCGTGCGACGCGCCGTCCGACATGTTCTTGGTGCACATGTAGTAGAAGTGGTCGCTGCTCTGGAGGTATTCCCAATCCAGTTTTAGTCTGCGGTCGTCGCAGAGGCTGACGCGCTCCGCCACGGAGTAGAGTTTCGAGAGGGCCTCGTTCTGCAGTTCGTTCCCTTTCCATGCGGAGACATCACGGGCCTCGTCGATATCCGACAGAGGATAGGGTATGGTCAGTTCGCCTACCGGTTTCAGATGCGAGCATACTTCCGATGGTGTGGAGAATCTGATACCCCTCACGGCGGCGAAGCGCGGGAGCGCCTTCATGAACTCGAAGATGCCGGTGGATTCGGGAATGAATGTGCCGAATGTATCCATGCTAAGGAACATATTTACCACTTGTTCCTGCTCGGGGGAGGAGGCGATCCAGTCCAGATATTTGTCTGCGGTCAGGGGATATTCGTCCCACTCGGTGCGGTTGAAATTCATTGAGATGTCGCCGGCCAGTTTGTCGTTGGTGATGAGTAGCCGCAGGTTAGATGCCGTGGCGGCTTTGTACACGTAGTTTGGCGATTTCCATCCGAGAACGTGCTTGGCACCTGCTGTCAGGCAGTTCCTGAATCCCATCCCGGCTATGAGCATCGCTATGTCGTCGTCGTAGATGAGTTCTGTGTTGGCGAAGGTCTTTGTCTTGACGCCGAAGAGGCGGAGCAGAATGCGGTCGAGCTGCTTCACCTCGCGTATGAATTCATCGTGGTCTTCGAGTGAGGAGAGGGAGTGGGCGTAGGTGCCGGCAAGGAATTCCACGCATCCCGTATCGGCCAGTTGCTTGAGCTTGTCGATGAATTCCGGCACGTAAAGCTGCAGCTGTTCGATGGCTGTCCCCGAGATGCTGATGGCGCATTTGAACGTGCCGTTGCTTTCGCGTATCATTTCAAGCAGGGTATCGGCCATAGGCATATAACTCTGCTCTGCGAGACGGGTGATGATGTCGTCGTTTGCGAAATCATCATAATAGTAGTGGTCGTTGCCTATGTCGAAAAAGCGGTAACGTTTCAGACGGAAAGGCTGATGGATATTGAAATAGAAACAAACAGATTTCATTGCTCTGATAATTTTTTTGAGTGGTTGCTCTTTGAGTGGTTGCTCTCGTTGAAGATGTTTATCTTCTTTGCGGCCTCTGTAGTCAGCGGCGGTTATCCATCACCTGACGATATATGTCGATGACTTTTTTGCCGGCTTTCTCCCAGGTGATGCGGTGGATTTCCTCGATTCCCTTGTCGCGAAGCATGTTGTGGAGGCCCGGATAAGACACCAGCGCGTGCATTGCGTCGGCCATGGCGTCAATGTCCCAATAGTCGGTCTTGATCACATAGTCGAGGATTTCGGCGCATCCGCTCTGTTTTGAGATGATGGAGGGGACTCCCATCTCCATCGCCTCGAGCGGAGAGATTCCGAAAGGTTCCGACACGGAGGGCATGACGTAGACATCCGAATCGGCGAGCATCTCATAGACCTGGCGTCCGCGGAGGAATCCCGTGAAATGGAATCTGTCGGCTATATTGCGTTTGGCGGCGAGACGAATCATGTCATCCATCATGTCGCCTGAGCCAGCCATCACGAAACGGACGTTTCTGTTTTTCTGGAGAACCTTTGCCGCGGCTTCTACGAAATATTCCGGGCCTTTCTGCATAGTGATTCTGCCGAGGAAGGTGATTACCTTGTCCTTCTTTTCCCGGCGGGGGAGATTGAGCAGTTCGTCACTCAGAGGAATCACGGCATTGTGGACAGTGGTGACCTTGTCGGGGCTGATGCCGTATTTGTCGATTACGGTGCGCCGCGTGAGATCGGAGACCGTTATGATATGGTCGGCGTTCTCCATGCCATCTTTCTCGATGCCGAACACCGTAGGGTTAACGTTGCCGCGGGAGCGGTCGAAGTCTGTTGCATGCACGTGGATCACCAGCGGTTTGCCAGTCACGTTCTTCGCGTGTATGCCGGCGGGATATGTGAGCCAGTCGTGCGAGTGTATCACGTCGCATGGAATGGTGCGAGAGATCACTCCGGCCACAATCGAGTAATTGTTGATTTCCTCGATGATGTTGTCTGGGTATCTGCCGGAGAATTCGATGCATCCCAGGTCATTGAGACGCATATAGTTGAAATCGGCGTAGATATGGTCGCGAAGGTCGAAATACAGTTGCGGGTCCATCACCTTGCCTATGCGTCCCTCCACATAATCGCGGTTCACGTCGCGCCATGCCACCGGAGTGCAGTTGGCGCCGATGATGTTGGCGAATCCCTTCTCCTCGTCTCCCTGTGGTTTGGGGATGACGAAGGAGATTTCCATGTCGCCGTTGTTGTACATTCCTTTGGTGAGACCGTAGCTGGCTGTTCCGAGTCCGCCTAAGATATGGGGCGGGAACTCCCAGCCGAACATTAATGCTTTCATATTTTCAACGGATTATTCGGTTTCTGAATTAAGCAGTTTGCTCATTTTATTGACAGTGTGGATAGTGGCGAGAATTTCACCCACATTCTTGGCTGTGCTTACCGCACCGCGTCCTGTGTATGGAGGGTTGCCGTCGTAAAGTTCGCAGAGCGAACCGATGCAGCCCTCGCTCATGTCATCCTCGTAGGATATCAGCATTCGCTCGATGAACGGGAGGCCGCCCAGGCCGAACACCTTGAAGTATGCGTCGGCATAGAATCCGAAGAGCCAGGGGCGTGCCGGCCCCTGGTGCACCGCATACTCGCGCCGGACTGGATTGCCGACATATACCGGGTTGTAATTGTGGCTCTTGGGGCTGAGCGAGCGGAGACCTTTGGGAGTGAGCAGCTCGCGGGTGCAGAAGTCGAGGACTCGTTTGCGTTGGCGCCGGTCCAGAGGCGAGTATTCGAGGCCGATGGCAATGGCCATGTTGGGGCGGACCTCCAGGTCGGTGTATGCGCCGTTCACATAGTCGTACAGGTAGCCATATTCGTTGAGGAACGTGCTGATAAACGATTCCTTTACTTTCTCGGCGAGCGCGTTGATTTCCGCCACGTATGCGGTCTCCTCTCCCATACTCTCGTAAAGGTTTGCGAGGAAGCAGAGGCCGTTGTACCATAGGGCATTGAATTCCAGGATATATCCGGTGCGGGGAATGATCGGGCGTCCGTTGATAGAGGCCGAAAGCCAGGTTACCGGCGAATTTTCTCCTTCCGACTTCAGAAGTCCGTTGGTGTCGGCCATGAGGTTGCGGATGCGTCCGGCGCGTATATGCTCCACCAGTTCGCGCACCACGGCGCCGTAGCGTTCGCGGCATTTTCCGGCGCCCATGAAACGGCGGTACTGCTGTATCGCCCATATAGTCCATAGCGGTATGTCCGGCAGGTCGATCTCATTTATCATGCGGTCCGGCTTCCGCGTCTCGATATTGCGGCGGAGCGCCTTGAGGAATGTGTCCATTATCAGATGGAAGTCCTCCTCATGTCCGATGGCCAGCGTACAGCCCGGGAGAGCTATCATCTCGTCGCGGCTCCTTACTTTGTGCCAGGGATAGCCTGCCATGATGTACATGCCGCTGTCGTTCTTGAGATAGAACTGTTTGGCTGAGTTCTTGAGGCAGTTGTAGAAGCTTGTGCGGCATGTCCTTGTGGTAAGCTCAATGTCGTAGGTCTTCTCAAATGTATCAGGGTCGGATTCGAATGTGGATGCAGAGAAGATGATGGATTCCCCCTTTTTGACCGGCAGTTCGAAATATCCCGGCACCCAGAGATCTTCCCTGTAGGGGATTCCGCGCACCTTGTCTTTATGGTATTCGATACCGTTGTACCAATGGGGGTCGTTCACCCACTCGGCCGGTTTGTTGAACTGCATGAACAGGCGGGGATAGCCGGGATAGAGACATGTCGACACACCGTTTTCGGCGGGACGGATTTCGGTGTTGATGTCGCCGTTCTGCACCACCAGGTCGTTGGCGTTGCGGAAGGCCAGGAATGGCCTGAATCTTAGCGTTGTGGGTGAGTGTGCTTCAAGAAGCGTGTATTTTATCAGGATTCTGTTTTCATGGGAGATGAATACTTTTTCCTTGGTAAGGATCACGCCGCCCACGCGGAAAGTCAGTTTGGGAACCCTCTCGCAGTCGAATTCACGGATATACTTGTGACCGTTGGGGCTGAATACGTTGTCGCCATACTGATGCAATCCGAGGTTGAATGAGGCCTCGTGCTGGATCACGCTTTCATCGAGCGACGAAAGGAGCACATGCGCCTTGTCGTCCATCTCCGGGATGGGAATCACGAGCAGCCCGTGCTGTTTGCGTGTGTTACATCCGACAATTGTGGTACAGTGATATGCCCCCGATTTGTTTGTGCGGAGCATCTCCTTGGGAAGCGACTGCTCCAGGTTGATCATAAGATTCTTGTCAAATTTAAGATAGCTCATGATTTTTGGATTATATAGGGGTTGATTATAATATTTTTCATTTGTAAAAAAACGGATGGGATATGGGTTTTTCTGGAAGCCGGAGCTATAGTAAGGGGAGAGCGGCAGAACTGTAGAAAGTATAGCTTCCTATATCACAAAAGTAATAAAAAAAACTGAATCATAAAAGAATATGTGTTTAGAAACATAAAAACATTCAGATTCCGGTATATCTATGGCATAGTGAAGGAATTCCTGTTTAATGCCGCTTCAGTTTTTATTTTGTCCGGCGTTATTTTCGTTTTTCCGAATCCTTTATCATGTTTTCGGCGAGAATGTCTGTTTTGGTCTCGATTTCCTCAGGAGTGGGGAGTGGGAGGCTGACGATGTGGAGCGTGTTGAATTCGGCGTATGCCTTCTCACCCAGCGGTACGATTTCATCGAGCATCCCGGAATAGAGGTCGTCCATGTCTGGAATGAAGTCCATCTCACCGTATGCGTCGAATGTCTTGAGAAATTCACCTGCTGTCAGATCTCGTATTTCCACCGCAGGCGAGAGTCCAGGCTCATCGTCCTCTCTCTTCACTTCGTAGACGAGGCGCGAGGCTATCAGTATTTCCGTGACGCGTTCCACGATCCTTACAGGAAGATTGTAGCGGACGGCGATCTCGGTGTGGGAAAGAGGCGGTTCTCTGTTGACAAACCGCTGCGCCACTACGCTCATCTCAATCAGGGCGACGCGGTGCCAGGAATTGATGGAGATTTTGTCGGCGTCCCCCATCAGATTGAATGTGTACACGTTCTGCATCGAGAAGGTAAGCACGCAGCCCGCCAGCAGCATCAGCCATGACAGCTGGAGCCATACAAGCAGCAGCGGCAGGAAAGCGAACGAGCCGTAGATGGCATTGTATTTGGAGACGTAGATCTGTCCGCTGAGGAAAAGTTCCTGGAGCACAAGGAATCCGATCGCTATGATGGTTCCTGAGATGGCGGCATACTTGAACTGCACCTTGGTGTTGGGAATCAGGAAGTAGGACAGGGTGAACGCCAGCCATGTCAGTACCAGGGGGACGAGTTCCAGAAGATTGTTGATCATCGGCGTCAGGAAGGGTAGATGTATGTTGTCCTGAATCACGGTCGACATGAATATGGAGACTCCCGACGAACATATCATAAGAATCGGGATGATGAGGCAGATGGCGATATAGTCGGTGATTTTCTGGAAGAAGCTCCGTTGCTGTTTCACGTGCCAGATGGTGTTGAATGCATCTTCGATATACGACAGCAGCGAACTGATGGTCCATAGCAGCACAACAATGCCGACACCGACGAACAATCCCTGGGTGGCTGAGCTGAGGTATGAGTCGACGAATTGCAGACCGGTGGATATCACCTGGTGCTGTGATGGAAAGAAATTGTAGAGCTGTTCCTGCAGTAAGTCGGAGAGTCCGAATCCACGGCCTATAGCTACGAGCAGGGCGAAAGCGGGAACGATCGAGAGCACCGTGGAATAGGTGAGCGACATGGAGCGGAGCTGGAGATCGCGGTCGAAGAATGATCTTACGGCGAGGTTGCCGATTTTTACTACGCGCACCTTGGCCGTGCGCCTCGGGTCGTTCCAGACCCCGGTCACCGCGTACCTGACCCAGTCGGTCACCTTCGCGGTGAGTCGCTCTATGAATCCGGGCTTCCCTGTCTTGCCTTGTTTGTCTTTGTTTTTTTCGTCCACTTTCATATCGGTCCGTATATAAAAAAGATTCCCGAAGCTGTGCCTGTGGAGCTTTGCTTCGGGAATCGTATGCTGCGACAGAGATGATATAAGCCGGGTTATGTGCGCCGGCATGGCCGGCGTGTCTGTCATTTATCTTTGCGGCCGGTTGCCCGGCGCGCTATAGCAGCCTACCCCCCGGCAATGGACGAGCAGCCCTTGAATGCCGGTATACTTGGCTTTGCAACTCGCAGGATGTGCGGCTCCTCCCGTCGCCGGAAGGACCGGTGGGCTCTTACCCCGCCTTTTCACCCTTGCCGCTCCCGCAGAGGGGAGGGCGGTTGTTTTCTGTCACACTTGCCCCGACGTCGCCGCCGGCTTCCCGTTAGGAAATGCGATGCTCTTTGTTGCCCGGACTTTCCTCTTTATGCTTGCGCATAGAGCGACAGACCTCATCTCTGTCTTCTGCAAAGTTACCGAAATTTTTCCGGATGTGCAAATAGGGCGTGCAAATTCAGACACCTTTGACGGCGAAAATGTCGGTCTCATTCACGCATCCGTATCATTTCTGTCTCCTTTATCTGTTTTTATCTATTTTCAAAACCTTATTCTCACCGTTTTTGTTCAGTGTTGTCGGTTTTTGTCCAATATGTCGACAACCAAGGCCAGGATTCCTGCCGGGGTGCAGCGGGAGGAGTCGACGCAGAGATGGTAATTGGCGGCATGTCCCCAGCGGCGGTTGGTAAAGTAATTGTAGTATGATTCCCGTTTGCGGTCTTCTTTCCTGGCTTTCTCCAGAGCCTCCTCTGCGCTCGAGGCGTCTCCTCGGGCTATGATTGCCGCGGTGCGGCATTCGTCGGGTGCGTGGAGGAAAAGACTCACCGCCGACGGATGTTCGCGCATCACATAATCGGCTGTGCGCCCTACAATCACGCAGGGACCCTCTTCGCACAGCTGCTTTATCACGCGGCTCTGGAGCGCGTAGATGTCTTCGTCGCAGAGACTGTTGGCCGAGTAGTCGGAGGTCTGCGATCCGTAGTTGAGCTGCAGCAGCGACCGCAGGAATGAAGGGCGCTTTTCATCGGCATCGCGGAACACGCGCTCCTCGAAGCCGAGTCGCCGAGCCGCCTCTATCAGAAGGGTCTTGTCGTAATAGGGTATGCCTAAGGCTTCGGCTATGTATCTGCCTATTTTCCTTCCTCCGCTTCCGTACTGACGGCCGATCACTATCAGAAACCGGTCGGGAAGTAATGTCCGGAGTGATTCCGTAACGGTTTTCGTTTCTGCACCCATAATTTGCTATAATGTCAATTTGTTGATAAACAGAATGATGGATTGCGACCTTAAGTACGGATCGCAACTTTAATGCGTATAAACCACAAAATTAATAAAAAAATAGTTACTTTTGCAAAATAAATCATTCCCCGTCATATACGGGCAACATACAATAACAATGGCTACAGAAAATAAAGAGACTCCCGGAGAGCTCGGTATGTCTCTGTATGAAAAGATAGTGGATATGGCCGAGGGGGACTGTACTGAACTTCCGACGGTGATTTCAAGCCTGAAGGAAGCAGACAGTTCGGGGCAGTTCCTGACAAGTTCAGCACGTTATCTCTGGGCTGTGGACCGCGAGCGGTTCGCGACGCAGGTGTCGGAACTGATCGAGGCCGCGATCGACAGGGACCGCGAACGGAGATATATCAGCTCGCTGCTGGAGGCTATATGGGGTCCCGACTACAGGGAGCGGGCCGGGGAGCTGAAGGCTTCCGACGATAATTTCCGCCGGATCTACAAGCGTATCCACCCTGCCGGATAGCCGTGTCACATCCACGCCGGGCATGGAGGAGCGTGAAAGACTTACAATCCTCTGCAAACCAAACAAGATGAAAAAGCGAATATTCATGTTTTTAATTGCGATAATGGCAATGACATCAGCAAAATCAGCCGACAGCATCCCTGCGGGGCCGGTGGTGGACATCCGCACCTCTCTCGGCGATATCAAAGTCCGCTTGTATGACGACACTCCGAAACACCGCGACAATTTTCTGAAACTTGTCAGGGAAGGATTCTACGACGGCGTACTTTTCCATCGTGTGATAAAGGACTTCATGATCCAGACGGGCGATCCCTCGTCGCGCACGGCCGACTCCACGGCTATGCTCGGCGCCGGCGATCCGGGTTATACCATCGAGGCCGAGATTGCATATCCCCGCCATTACCACAAGCGCGGGGCTCTGGCCGCGGCGCGTACAGGCGACCAGGTGAATCCCGAACGTCGCAGCAGTGGCTCGCAGTTCTACATAGTTACCGGGGAGAAGGTTGCCGCAGCCCGGATGGCACAGATGGCGGAAAATGCAGTTATGGGGAAGCGTCAGCAATATTTCCGTACGCTTGTGGAGCGCGACAGAGAGAAGATCTCCGCTCTCGAGGCCTCCGGTGACCGTGACGGTCTTGAGGCGCTCCGGCAGAGTCTCATAGCCGAGACTGAGAACGCTGTCAAGGCAGAGCCTCTTCCGGATAACATTGTGAATGATTATACCACGGTGGGAGGCACTCCGCATCTCGACGGTCAGTACACCGTATTCGGAGAGGTGATTTCCGGTATGGACACAGTTGAGAAAATAGAGAATGTGGCCACCGGAAGAGCCGACAGACCTCTAGAGGATGTCCGCATAATCTCCGCAACAATCGAGAAATAGCATGGACAGGCCCTCTTGTAAGACCGCAGCGATGATTTTTTTGCGGTAAAGGGGCGAATTTCTCGATTTTATTTTGTCAGTATAAATTAATTACCTAATTTTGACTGAATTTTATTCCCCGCATGGGAGGTTCCGTCTGCATGAATCTTCCTGGCACAGTCTTCGGGCTGCAAGGGGTCATATAATATTGATCTATGAACGAGCTTGACAAGATGGAATCCATAGAAGAGACCGTCAAAACGACCCCCGCGGAGATTCCCGCGGAAACTGAGAAAGAATGCGTCGAGAAGACCTCTCCGGCCCTCGACATAGCAGAAGTTGCCGATGAGTCCGCAAAAACAGTCGACGTGCACCGGTATCATTCCATGACAAAGCAGGAGTTGCTTGCGGAATTGAAATCGATACTCGAAGCCGACAACATGGAGGCGCACCGGGAGGTTACCGCCCTCAAGCAGGCTTTCTTCAACGTGAAGAGCCGCGAGAGCATGGAGGCGCTTGCCGCCTTTGTCGAGGCTGGCAACCAGCCTGACGCTTTTGTGCCCGAACCTGATGAGACGGAAGCGGAGTTCAAGAACCTTCATTCCGATTTCAAAGAGCGTCGGGCCGCATATCTCGAGGCCGAGGATAGCCGCCGCCGCGACAATCTCGCCAAAAAGGAGGAGATTCTCGCGAAAATGTGCGAGATCGCGGGCGACATCGACAATGTCAATGTCAAGTTCCAGGACTTTCAGCAGCTTCAGCAGGACTTCCGTGCCATCAAGGATGTGCCGCCGTCGGCCGAGACAGAAATCTGGAAACAGTTCCAGACAGTGGGCGAGCAGTTCTACGACCATCTGAAGATGAACAAGGAGCTGCGTGACCTTGATTTCAAGAAGAACCTCGAGGCGAAGCGTCTTCTTATCGAAAATGCTGTGAAACTTGCCGATGTCCCCGATGTTGTGCAGGCGTTCCGTCAGCTTCAGACCCTTCATGAGGAATGGCGCGCACTTGGCCCGGTAGCCAAGGAGCTCCGCGAATCTGTCTGGGAGGAATTCAAGGAGGCGTCGGCGGTGGTAAACCGCCGTCATCAGGAATTTTTCGAGAAGCGCAAGGAGGAGGAAGCAGCCAACGAAGAGCGTAAGACCCGGCTGTGCGAGGAGGTGGAGACAATAGTCCCCGCCGGACTCAATACCTTCAGCGAGTGGCGTGCGGCCACCGACCGTATCATCGACCTTCAGAAACGTTGGAAAGAGACCGGATTCGCATCGAGAAAGTCAAACACCCTTCTTTACAACCGGTTCCGCAAGTCGTGTGATGATTTCTTCGCTGCCAAGACCGCCTATTTCCAGCAGACGCGCGATGAATTCAATACCAACCTTGAGAAGAAGACTGCCCTCTGCGAGAGAGCCGAGGCGCTGAAGGAGACCGACGATATCCAGAAGGCCACTGCCGAGATTGTGAAGCTTCAGGCCGAATGGAAGAAGATCGGAAGCGTGCCGCGCAAGGTGAGCGACGCCGTATGGCAGCGGTTCACCACGGCATGCAATTATTTCTTCGACGAGCGCAAGCGCATCAACCGCGAGCGCCGAGGAGCCGAGAACGAGAATCTCGAGGCCAAGCGTGCCATCATAGCCAAATTGCAGGAGCTTCCCAAGGATGGCGACCGCAATGAGGTGATAGGCCGCGTCAAGGAGCTCCAGACGGAGTGGCAGCAGATAGGTTTTGTGCCGTTCAAGCTTAAGGACAAGGTTTTCGAGGAATATCGCAAGGTGGTGGATGAAATCTACGATGCCTACAAGTCGCGTGAGAGTCGCCAGCGCATGTCCCGTTTTCAGGAGCGTGTGTCGGAACTGAAAGGTGACGACCGTCAGATGGGACGCGAGCGTGACAAACTCGTCCGTGCGCTTGAGGCACGCCGCGGAGAATTGCAGACTATCGAAAACAATATGGGCTTCTTCAACGTTAAATCCTCGGCCGGCAGCTCGCTCGTCAGAGAGATGGAGAACAAGATCGCCCGCCTCAAGACCGACATCAGGGAAATTGAAGAGAAAATCGTTCTTCTCGACGCCAAGGAAGAGAAGAACGACTGACCGCGTGACATGCATTACCACGTAAAAATATAATCACAATATCAGGATGCGGGTCTCCATTGCGGGGAGCCGTATCTTTTTAAAGTTACTATGAGTATAATCACATATTTGACTGAAAGAAAAATTTCCGGAAGAATCAGAATCATGGTTGTTGCAGCCATAGCGGCCGCTGTCTTCCTGCCGGCGTCCCTGTCGGCGCAGAGTCTTGCGGAATCCGGATTTATCAGAAATACCGACTATAAGGAGAATATAGAGAAGGCAGTGAACGGCAATCCCGAATCGCAGCGGATAGTGGCCGAGTGCTATCTGGCTGGCGCAGGTGTCCCCAAGGATGTGAACGAGGCGTGGAAATGGCTGGTAAAGGCGGCCGGTAACGGCGACATCGACTCCCATTACCTCATCGGCACACTCTACCGTGACGGTAACGGAGTGCGACAGAACTACGAGGAGTCTGCCTATTGGTTCCGGAAAGCCGGCAAGAACGGTCATCACAGGGCTCAGGTGGAGATTGCCCGTCAGTTTGCCGAGGGTCTCGGTGTCCAGCAGGATTACCGCATAGCGGCCGAAAACTATTGGCGTGCTGCGGAAGGCGGTGATCCCGAAGGCGCATATTATTATGCCAGGCTCGTCAGCGAAGGCCTCGCCGGCATGAAGGATCTTCCGAAGGCATTGAAATATTATAAGAAGGCTGCCGTCGCCGATTTCGGCGATGCCAGGGAGAAGGTGCGCGAGCTTGAGAGTCAGGGCGTGAAAGAACCGGTGGTCCGCAAGTTTGTGCCTAAGAAAAAGACAGCAACCCGCAGCAAATCATCAAAATCAAGAAAGAGAAGAAGATGAATACAACAGAGCTTATCCAGATCAATATATCGGGGCCGGACCGCAGTGGCCTCACCGCTGACCTTACCGAGATCCTTGCCAAGTATGACGCCACTATCCTCGACATAGGACAGGCCGACATCCATCACACACTCGCCCTCGGACTGCTGGTGAAAACCGACTCGAAGCGCAGCGGCGACATACTGAAGGAACTCCTCATCAAGACCGGAGCTCTCAATGTTCAGGTGCATTTCGATCTGGTCGGAGAGGAGGACTATAACAACTGGGTCCGGATGCAGGGCAAGAACCGCTATATCGTGACGATTCTCGGACGAAAGATCACAGCCAGACAGATTGCCAAGGTCACAAGGATCATTTCCGACCAGGGGCTCAACATCGAGACTATCCAGCGTCTCACTGGCCGTATGCCTCTTGACGAATCTGAGAAACCGCTTACCAAAGGCTGTATCGAGATGTCGGTGCGGGGCATGCCTGCCGATAGGGAGCGGATGCAAGGTGAGTTCATGAAGCTGTCGCAGTCGCTTGATTTCGACATATCGCTGCAGGAGGACACCATTTATCGCCGATGCCGTCGTCTTATCTGTTTCGATATGGACTCCACGCTTATCCGTACGGAGGTGATCGACGAGCTTGCCGATCGTGCCGGAGTGGGAGCCCAGGTGCGTGCCGTCACAGAAGCGGCAATGAGAGGAGAGATCGATTTCCGCGAGAGTTTCACGCGTCGTGTGGCATTGCTGAAAGGGCTCGACATATCAGTCATGCGGGAAATAGCTGAGAATCTCCCCATCACGGAGGGTGTCGGACGAATGATGGAAGTGCTCCGCCGCTCAGGATATAAAACGGCAATCCTTTCCGGAGGCTTCACATATTTCGGGGAATATCTCAAGCAGAAATTTGGCTTCGATTATGTCTATGCCAACGAACTCGAGGTGGATCCCTGCGGAAAACTTACGGGACGCCACCTCGGCGACATCGTCGACGGCCAGCGTAAGAAGGAGCTCCTCAGGCTCATAGCGCAGGTGGAGAAAATCGATATCGCGCAGACCATAGCTGTCGGCGACGGTGCCAACGACCTCCCGATGCTCTCCACGGCCGGTCTCGGGATCGCTTTCCACGCCAAGCCCAAGGTCAAGGCCGAGGCTTCCCAGAGTCTTTCATCGATCGGTATCGACGGTGTGCTCTATTTCCTTGGCTTCAAGGATTCCTACATCCAGCCGCCAGTACCTCCGACTGCCGACTGATATCGCTTTATACTTATTTACTTTACTGCACAACAGATTTACGATGAGTTCTTTATTGCTTTCAGTCCTGACTGCGGCGGCCAGCTTGGCGGCTTCAGTCACGGCCACTCCCGATACGGCGGCAGCTATCGTCATGGCCCCCGACACAGTGTCCGAAGTACTGATAGACACCATTCCTCCCGCAGATCTCCGCGGGCGCGAGCGTGTCGGACTGGTGCTCAGCGGCGGAGGCGCCAAGGGCATCGCCCATGTGGGCGTGATCAAGGCTCTTGAGGACAATGATATACCGGTCGATTATGTGACCGGCACTTCGATGGGCGCGATTGTCGGAAGTCTATATTCCTGCGGATGGAGCCCGGAGCGCATGCTCGAGCTGTTCACATCCTCCGACTTCCTCGACTGGAGTACAGGGACCATCAACAAGAACAAAATCTATTACTACAACAGTCCCGATCCGACTCCGAAATGGATCAGCGTCAATATCAATTTCAAGGATGAGGAGGCGCTTCCATATCAGGTGATTCCCACCAGTCTTGTCAGTCCCCTGCCGATGAACATCGAGTTTCTGAAGCTCTATTCCCCTTACACCGATCAATGCGGAGGCGATTTCAACAGTCTGTTCGTACCGTTCCGCTGTGTGGCCAGCGATGTCTACCACAAGCACAAGGTGGTCCTCGGCAACGGAAGTCTTGGTGACGCGGTCCGCGCGTCGATGAGTTTTCCTCTGGTGTTCAAGCCGATCAAACTCGATGGGGTGCTGATGTACGACGGAGGCATATATGACAACTTCCCCGTCGACGTGATGAGGGAGGATTTCAATCCCGACTTCATCATCGGCGTGTCGGTGTCGGGCGCTGACAGCAAGCCGGTACAGGGCGATGTCTACAGCCAGCTCGAGGATATGATCATACAGAACAACGATTATAAGGTGCCTCCGGAATCAGGCATCAAGATTCAGGTGCCGGTTCTCGATTACGGTGTGCTGCAGTTCAACAAGGCGAAGACTATCTACGATATCGGCTACAAAACCGGCCTCTCTATGGTGGATTCCATCAAGAGCCGCGTCTCGGCGCGTGTCACAAAGGAGAGTGTGGACAGGCGCCGCGCGGTGTTCGCCAGGCTCACTCCACGGGTGCTGTTCGATTCGGTGTCGGTAGCCGGGGTCAATGCCGACCAGTCGCGCTACCTGTCATATCTCTTCAACCGTGGGGGACAGGCTCCCTTCGGACTGAGGCAGACGGAGAACGCCTACTACAGGGCAGTTACCGATGGCACGCTCTCCAACCTTGTGCCGCAGGCACGGTTTGGCGCCCGCGGCAACAACACGCTGCTTCTCGACGCAAGCGTGAAGCGTCCGTGGTCCATCGGTGTGGGAGGCTGGATCACGAGCAGTTCCAACTCCATGCTATATCTCAATCTCGGTTTCCATACGCTGAGTCTCAACTCTCTCGACGTATCGATTGGTGGCTGGATCGGACAGTCGTACTATGCAGGGATGCTGAGCGCGCGTTTTTCGCTGAGGACCCGAGTGCCGTCATTTCTTAAGTTCGACGGTGTGCTCCAGCGTCAGAAGTTCTTTGACAATGAGGTGCTGTTCTACAAGACTCCGTCACCGGCGTTCATCACTGAGGTGGACAATTTCGCCCGTGCGAGCTTCGTGTGGGCAATAGGGCGCAAGATGCGCGGCACCGTGAGCCTTGCGGGCGGCTATATAGCTGACTCCTACTATCCGAGTTCGCTCGACAACTTCTCCGACCGCAGCAAGGACCGCACACAGTACCGTATCGGAGTGGCGACCGTCGGAATCGACCAGAGCACACTCGACAACGAACTCTATCCGAGCAGCGGTCTCGCATGGCATTCCAAATTGAGATTCAGCTATGAGATGTCGCGTTTCCTGCCTCAGGGCGAGAAGCAGGGGGAAGGAGGTTTTTCCGGAACTCCCCGCGCGTCGGTAGACCTTTTCTGGAAACAGTTCTTTCCCGTGAGACGCACGTTCAGATTCGGCGCGTCCGCCTACGCTTATGCCACCGCCCAGCAACTCCGGCAGAACTACACGGCGACTCTTATCCATGCGCCGGCCTTCGCACCGACGCCATCCACTAAAAACTACTTCAACGTCGCGTTCCGTTCCGACAACTTTGTGGCAGCCGGAGTGATTCCGATCTGGACTCCGCGACGCAACATGCAGATCCGCGGAGACTTCTATGCGTATGCGCCGCTTCGCGAACTCAAGGATATGGGAGAGAGTCCTGCTGAATATGGAGCATGGCTCAACAAGGTGGAATTTCTCGGAGAGGTCGCGGCGGTCTACAATTTTCCCTTTGCCAGCCTCTCGGTATACGTAAATTACCTCTCGTATCCTTCGAATAACTGGAACTTCGGCATCAACTTCGGTCTATTTTTTCAGGCACCGAAACTCCTGAGATAGTCATGGGCTCTAATCTTCCGTGATGAGAGCCGTGAACTGGGGGCTGCTCCAGATAGTGGAGTCGGCGAGGATGAGCATAACCGGGCGCCGGAGTGTATTGTTGATTTCGCGGGTGCGTTCGCTCCCGGCCGCCATGAAGGCGGTGGCCAGGGCGTCGGCCTCCATCGCGGTGGAGGCGAGCACTGTGGCGCTGATCACGTCGGTCTGCACCGGACGTCCGGTCTTTGACGAGATTGTATGTCCGTAGATTCGGGAACCATCCTTATGGAAGTTGCGGTAATTTCCCGATGTGGCCATTCCCATATTGGTAAACGCTACTATGCATGCCGATTCACGGCTGTCGGCCGAGGCTCCGTGGACGGGGCGGTCCACCGATACACGCCAGTCTCCTCCCGATGGGGAAACTCCTGCAGCCCGGATTTCTCCGCCTATCTCCACAAGATAATCCTTCACTCCGTTTTCGGTCAGCATTTCGGCCACTCTGTCGCATCCGAATCCCTTGGCTATGGCGGAAAAATTGAAGCTTATCGCAGGATTCTCCTTCACCAGCGCGTCGTGGCTGAGACGGGTCTTCTGTATGCCGCAGAGGGCGAGCAGAGAGTCCGTCCTCGCCGTGTCGGCCGTTGCCTTATGCCCCGGTCCGAATCCCCAGGCAGCTATCAGAGGTCCGAGTGTTGGGTCGAACGCGCCACCGGATATCTTGTTGACCCGCTTCGACATCACGTAGACCCGGATGAAATCAGTGTTCACCGGCACCGAGTTTCCACGGTTTACCCGCGAGACGAGAGACGTCGTGTCGAACACGTTGAGCGAGCGTCCCACCTCTTCAAGAACTCTCAGCGCGGAATCGGCAAGCGATTCCGGACCGCGGAACGTGAGGTGATATGAGGTGTTCCAGATCATCCCCTCCGCTTTGGCATAGCCGTCGGATTGGGATTCACTCCTTTTATTGTTTCCGCCGCATGCTGAAAAGAGCATCGGGAGCAGAAAGAGCAACGTAAACAGGCCGGGAAGTAGAGTTAAAGCAGATTTTTTCATAAATTTTCAAAAAAATTTCGCGCTAAATTAGCAAAAAATGCCGGAATTTGCTAAATTTACGCCATATATATCATTCTGTCTTAAGATACAACAAAAAATACAGCATGTTTTTTGTCGGGTGAAGTATAAAATATTATCCGGATTGTCTGACCCGGATGATTGCCTAAAATATCAACGACAGTCTCTAACCATCAGGTTCTCAGGTTGTGATGACTTGTAGAACTTGAATAAAAGATAATTGCTATGAAAGAGTCATTTTTATTTCTTGCCAACGGCTTTGAGGAGATAGAAGCCCTCACTGCAGTCGACGTATTGCGGAGGGCAGAGATGCCGGTCCGTACCGTTTCCATCACGTCTTCACTTCAGGTGACCGGCGCGCATGGCGTCACAGTAAAAGCCGATGTGATTTATGACAGCACACTGTTTGCCGATCCGGCATGGCTGATTCTACCCGGAGGTATGCCCGGTGCAGAGAATCTTGCCGGGTTCGCTCCGCTCACCGGCCTTCTGGCGCGTCAGCTCGCATCTGAAGAGGGGCGCATTGCGGCAATCTGTGCCGCTCCGGCGGTGGTGCTCGGCAGAGCCGGTCTTCTCAAGGGCCACAAGGCCACATGTTATCCCGGTTTCGAGGGAGACCTCATCGGCGCCGAGTATGAAGACCGTGCTGTAGTGGCCGATGACAAGTTTGTTCTCGGCAACGGACCTGCCAACGCTCTGGTCTGGGCGCTTGCAATCGTGGACAAGGCACTCGGCAACGACCGGTCGAGAGGGGTGGCCAACGGGATGCTTCTCTATCCGTGCGGCAATGACAACTTCGACTTTCTCTTCGGATGACAAACCATCATATAATCATAATCGATAATCCTCTATAATCGGATACAATCTTGTTATAATGGATATATATTATACCATAAAAGGAGCCGGCGAATCGCAATACAGAGAAAAGATGAGCCGGTTCCTTTCCTTTGCCCTTCCGGTTTGTTCCGCCGACGAGGCGCGACAGCTGATCAAGGATTTTCAGAACCGTTATCATGATGCACGCCATGTATGCTGGGCGTACATGCTCGGTCCGGAGCGGGCAGAGTGGCAGGTCAATGATAATGGCGAACCGTCGGGCACGGCCGGCCGCCCGATCCTTGGGCAGATCAATTCCCGCGGACTTACGGACGTTCTGGTGGTGGTGGTGCGATATTTCGGAGGAATCAAACTCGGGACTTCCGGCCTCATCGCGGCCTACCGCGAGGCAGCCTCTCTCGCACTCGACGAGGCGGGCATAAAGGAGATGAGGCGTAAACGGCGTATCCGGGTCACTTTCGGTTACGAGACCGCCGATCGCGTGATGCGCGTGGTCAAGAGTCCCGATGTGGATGTGATCAGCAAGCGGTTCGATAATCTATGCTCTGTCGAAATAGAGTTCCCGCTCGACGCCGCACTCGAAATCGAAGGGAAATTGTCCTCAGTGGAGGGTTCCTTTATAGAGGAATTGACTGTCGGTATGGATTAAAGCGTATGAAAGTCAAGAAAATTTCTCAAATTAATCGCCTAAATGCGTGATATTTCAAAAAAAATTACGATATTTGCATTGCAAAATGCGCGATAATCGTGTGATTTCGCCCATTTAGACAGTTAAACGGTTGAATCAAAATAAGTTGTGCGGTTGTGGCCGTACTCAAGGAAAAAGAAAAGAACAGAAAATTATCAAGAAAATGACAAAGGCAGACATCGTAAACGAGATTTCTCGTAGCACCGGCCTTGAGAAGGCAGCGGTCCTCGCGACAGTTGAGAAGTTTATGGAAGTTGTTAAGGATTCTATGGCAGCCGGCCATAACGTGTATCTCCGCGGTTTCGGCAGCTTCGTGATCAAGACCCGCAAGGAGAAAACCGCCCGCAACATTTCCAAGAACACAACAATCAAGATCCCCGAGCACAACGTGCCCACCTTCAAGCCTTCGAAGGTTTTCCTCGAGGACGTGAAGTAAAACGTAAAAAGAAGAAATTAAGGATTTCCGGCAGACTTTCTTCTGCCGGAATTCCATTGTTTTAAATAAAACTTTAAAATCAATAACAGTTATGCCCAGCGGAAAGAAGAGAAAAGGCCACAAGATGGCCACTCATAAGCGCAAGAAGAGACTGAGAAAGAATCGTCATAAGAAGAAATAAGCGATTCTCAGCCCGGTCAGGCGCAAGAGAACCAAAAGAGCAAACCTTGCCCCCGACTTCCCCGCAAGGGGAAGGGCAGTTTGTTCTTTTTTTTGTAGGTATGGACGGCGCGGGGAGCTGTCCTGAATAATTAATTTTAGTGATGAAAAGCGAATTAATAGTAGACGTCAATCACGAGGAAGTGTCGATTGCCCTGCTTGAGGATTCCCGCCTGGTGTCGCTGCAGAAGGAGAGCCGCAACATTGCGTATGCTGTAGGAGACCTTTACATGGCTAAGGTGAAGAAAATCATGCCGGGACTCAACGCCGCTTTCCTCGACGTCGGTTACGACAAGGACGCTTTTCTCCATTATCTCGATCTCGGTCCGCAGTTCAGCACCTATTCGAAATTCCTCGAAGAGGCAATGGCCGACAAGAAGAAGGTGCCGGCAATCTCCAGGTTCAAGCCGGAACCCGACATCCCGAAACAAGGCACCATACAGGATGTGGTGAAGCCAGGGCAGGTGCTGCTCGTGCAGATCGCCAAGGAACCGATCTCTTCCAAGGGTCCGAGGCTAACCACCGAAATTTCGTTTACCGGACGCTACATGGTGCTGATGCCTTTCGGAAACAAGATTTCCGTTTCTCAGAAAATAAAATCCACCGAGGAGAAAATACGCCTCCGCCAGCTTGTCGGCTCGATCAAGCCCAAAGGGTTCAGTGTGATTGTGCGTACATCGGCTGAAAACAAGAAAGTGGCGGAACTCAACAATGAGATGCGGACGCTGGTGAAATGCTGGGAGGATTCCATTGCCAAGATGCAGAGAAGCCAGACCCCCAGCCTCATCTATGAAGAGGACTCGCGCACTGTGAGCGTGATCCGCGACATGTTCAGCCCGAATTTTGAGAACATCTATGTCAACGAGTCCGAGACTTTCACGCAGATCCAGAACTACGTGGCGCTTATCGCGCCCGAGAACAAGGACATAGTGAAGCTCTATGCCAAGGACACCCCGATTTTCGACAATTTCAACATCACCCGCCAGATCAAGAGCAGTTTCGGCAAGACTGTGTCGTTCCGTAGCGGGGCTTATATCATCATCGAGAGCACAGAGGCTCTTCATGTGATAGATGTCAACTCAGGCAATCGCAGCAAGGCGAGCCAGGATCAGGAGAGCAACGCTCTCGACGTCAATCTCCGGGCTGCCGACGAGATAGCGCGACAGCTGCGTCTTCGCGATATGGGCGGCATCATTGTGGTCGACTTCATCGACATGAACAAGGCTGAGCATCGCCAGACGCTCTACGACCACATGAGGGAGGTGATGGCCAACGACCGTGCGCGCCACAACATACTTCCTCTCAGTAAATTCGGTCTGATGCAGATCACGCGCCAGCGGGTGCGTCCCGCTCTTGACATCACCACCAGCGAACAGTGTCCCTCATGCTTCGGCAAGGGTGAGGTGCAGGCTTCGATACTGTTCACCGACAAGCTCGAGGAGAAAATAGAGTATCTTGTGGAGCACCTGAAAGTAAAGAAGTTCACTATGTACATCCATCCTTTCGTGGAGGCATACGTTAAGAAGGGGGTATTCTCGCTTTTCGGAAAATGGCGCCGCCGCTTCGGACGCGGCTTCAAGGTTATCGCCGATGAGAGCCTCGCCTATCTGGAGTACAAGGTCTTTGACGATACCAACAAGGAAATCGACCTCAAGGAAGAGAGTGACATCAGTTCGTCGCAGAGCAAAAACCGTGTAAAAGTCAAAAACAGAGATAAGGAGGAAAACTGACCTCGCAATCCGACAACTCAGGCCGCCGGCATCCTCATGATGTCGGCGGCTTTATTCTTACGGGCGCGCTATTTCCCCTGCGCGCTCTTCTCTGTCGGTTTTCGGGTTCTTATTTCTGGTTATTGGCCCGGGAGGCGAGGAAGTCGGCCACCACGAATGTTGAGCCGCCGATGAATATGATGTCGTCGGATGCGGCTTGCTCTCTGGCCAGGGTGTATGCCGCGGCCGGTGTGTCGCACAGTCCGGTGGTGAATGCCGGATTGGCATTGCGGAAGCGTTCGAGCAGTTCGTGACGCTCCATGGCGCGGGGCACCGACGCCTGCGTGATGTGGAATATGGTGTCAGCCGGGAGGTTGCCGAACAGACCCAGTATATGGTCGAGGTCTTTGTCGGCGACAAATCCGATCACTACATGCAGCCTTCCCCGGATCTCCGCGCGCATGTCGTTCAGCTGGCGGACATTGCTCATGATGCCGGCTTCGTTGTGGCCCGTGTCGCATATCACCGTGGGATTCTCTTCCAGTTTCATCCAGCGCCCCGCAAGGTGTGTGTTGTCGATCACCCGTGCGAATCCGCGTATCATGCATTCGTCAGAAATCTCCACTCCGGTACGGCGCAGTTCCTCGAGCGCCACGCGCGCTGTGTTGACATTCTTCTTCTGGTAGAGGCCCGAGAGGGGAGTGGCAAGCCTTGAGTTGGCTTCTGTGTCTGTTTCCCGGTAAGCTTCCCGGAGGGGGGCTCCGGTTTCCTCCGCCTTTCTGCGGAACACGCTCTCCACTTCTCCCTCGGCCTCACCGATCACAACCGGAATGCCATTCTTGATTATGCCGGCCTTTTCCGAAGCTATCTGCGCGAGGGTATCCCCCAGGAATTGCTTGTGGTCGTTGGAGATATTCGTGATCACCGACAGCAGCGGAGTGATGATGTTGGTGGAATCGAGCCGGCCTCCCATGCCGGTCTCCACCACTGCGATGTCCACGTTCTCGGCGGCGAACCAGTCGAAGGCCATCATCATGGTGAGTTCGAAGAAAGATGGTTTTCCGTCGTAGCCTGCCTCCCGGAAACGGCAGATGAAGTCAGTGACGCGTTCTTCCGGTATCATGTCGCCGTTTATCCGCATCCGTTCGCGGAAGTCCACAAGGTGCGGCGATGTGTAGAGACCGGTTCGGTATCCCTGTTCCTGAAGTACGGAGGCCATCAGGTGCGACACGCTCCCTTTGCCGTTGGTCCCGGCCACGTGGATGGAGCGGAAGCGGCGGTGAGGGTTGCCGAAATAGTCATCGAGCGCGATGCTGCGTTCAAGCCCCGGTTTGTAGGCGGCTGCGCCGATGCGTGAGAACATCGGGAGCTGGGCGAAAAGCCATTCGAGCGTTTCTTTATAGTCCATATAGCAGATAGCCGGCGGTTCCGGCCATTATGATTATGAGTATGGGATGGATTCTGATTTTCTTCTCTTTGTATTTTATGGGGAAATATGCGAGGCAGAATGCGGCGGCACAGATGCCGATGTTGATCCACAGCTGGCTGTCTATGCCGTTAGGGTTGAAGTTGGCTGCATTCATGAGCATGATTGCGGCGGAGGCTATGAGCCCCACCACCACGGGGCGCAGACCGTTGAATATGGCCTTTATCGAGCCGCTTTCCCGGTGTCGGCGGATGAAATGGGAGGCATATAGCACGAGCAGGAAGGATGGTACCGTCACGGCGAGCGTGCAGAGCACCGATCCCAAGAGCCCCCATCCTGTGGAGGCAAGTGCCGGGTCGACGGCTCCTGGCGCCACATATCCGATATATGTGGCGGAGTTGATGCCGATCGGCCCGGGGGTCATCTGCGAGATGGCCACAATGTCGGTGAACGTAGTCTCGGAGATCCAGCCGGGTTCCACCACGGCTTTTTCCACCAGCGAGAGCATTGCGTAGCCGCCCCCGAAGCCGAAGATGCCTATCTTGAGATAAGCCCAGATAAGTTTCAGATAGATGTTCATGGTCTGTTGAGGATTCTATATGCTCATCGTTTGTCGTTCCGGGATGTCTTGATGCGCGGAAGCCACCAGAAGAGGAATCCTCCGGCGGCTCCGAGAAGTATGTAGAGTATGGGATTGGAGACGAAGCCGAGGTCCAGCGATATCATCAGCGCGACCACCAGCGGAATCCATACCGTCTTCCAGCGGAGTTTCGCCGCCTTGGCGGATGTCAGCACCGGGGCGATGATAAGTGCTACAACAGCGGGACGTATACCCATGAAGATAGCTGAAATCACCCGGTTGTTCTTGATCATCTCAGGTGTGAGGAAGATGGCTATCGCCAGGATTATCAGGAAAGAGGGGAGTATGGTTCCCAACGATGCCACCACGCTTCCGCTGGTGCCGCGCAGCTTGTCACCGACGGCCGTCGCTATGTTCACGGCCAGGATGCCGGGCAGTGACTGCGCTATGGCAAGAAGATCGAGAAAGTCATCTTTCTCGATCCAGTGATACCGGTCCACAATCTCACGTTCGATTATGGAAATCATGGCCCAGCCCCCTCCGAATGTGAAGGCTCCTATCTTAAAAAACGTAGCGAACAGCCTCCAGTAGGAAGCTGTCCGCTGTTCTATGTCATTGTCAATATCCATTGTTATTGTTCAAGTATCTTTTTACCCTCCCGGATATAGATGCGCCCCTTTTCAGGAATCTTCACCATGTGTCCTTTCAGGTCGTAGGTCTTTCCGTGTCCCCGGTCGGGCAGTAGGTCTTCCACTCCGGCGGATGGCTCCATGAACTCATCGTTAACGAATTTCTTGAGTCCTCCGTCCAGGAAGGTCACCCACACCGTATCCCCGTCGGGAATGATTGATGTTATGGCATCGTTATCATTAACGCTTTTGCAACTGAATTTATTGAATAAAAAACCTTCGCCGCGAACAAGAACATTGCCGGCTGCGAACCAGATCACATCTCCATCGCAGGCCACTGCGGAGCATTCCGCCGGCATTGCGCTGACTGTGTGCTCGAACGGAGTGTATTTCCCATCGCTGTATTTCATCATTCCCTTCTCGGTGGCTGCGACCACTGTCCCGTCCTCCAACACGCAGAGTCCGCTGATATTGGCCGAGGACCCGGGAATGAACTTAAGCGAATTGCCGTCGACGTATCCTAATTTGTCACCCTTGGTGTTGCTCTGCACGCCGAACCACATCCGGCTGTCTTCTTTCGACCATGCCAGAGTCTGGAAACTGTAGAACGATGAAGTCGGTTCGGGTCCGTCGAATTTCTCATCTTCCTCATTTGGAAGTCTATGAAGAATCATTTGGGATGCTCCCACCCACAGTCCGTCTGCGAATACTATGGATTTTACGTTCTGCGTGTGGATGGTATCGAAGTCAATACCGGAAAACAGATTGTCCTTAAACGTGGCTACGCCTCTGTAGCCCGGGCCTCCTGCGAATACCAGACCGTCGGCCACTGTGACTGCGGTGATGTCATTGAATCCCTGAGATGCGAATGTGTTCTGCTCTCCTGTTGATTTGTCAAACCGCATCAGGCCCTCGCTTGTAGCAACCCATACCGCATCGGTGTCGACCGCCGCCTGATAATAGCGTGTGTTCCCCTTTCCTGAGGCGGATACGCCCGAGACCGCCAGCATCATGGCCGCCAGCCCCATTTCTTTTATAAACTTTCCCATATCAAAAACCTTTAGTTACTTTTTTAACAAATAGTTCTCCATTAACCATGTATCTGACAAGATACAATCCCTCCGAAGGTAATTCGGTGCTTATGTTGTAAGAACCGGCTTCTATTTCTTTAGGCGTAATAAGATTCTTTACAATTGATCCGTCTTTATTCAGTATTGCTAAAGAAACGTACGAATGTTTCTCTAACTGAATATTGATGTCAACAGCTCCTTGACATAGATTGATGCTGAAGTTATTGTTGATTGGATTACTCTGTGATTTCTGAGAATCCTTTTCAGGCATATTTTGATTCGAAAGGAGCATTTGTTTAAGTAAATGCTTCAGGTTGGTGGATATAGTCCTGACAATCAGTTTGCCATCCGCATCATATTTCAGGTTGTTGTTGGCGATCTGGATGTTAAGTAAATTGTTTAACGCACTGCTGTTGTTCGAGATGAATAAATCCTCAAAAAGAGGAATAACGCTTTGAATACCTTTATTGAGTTTGTCGAATACCAGATAGTTCAAGCTATTATTGTTTCTACATAAATTCAATAGCATCGTGTAGGTCTCACAATTCTTGATTTTGTCAGGGTTGCTATAGATTGAACTGTTCCATATTCCATCCCACGCATTATACAAAGTCTCAAAATTAGTCCTTGTCTGCGAATTGATATTGTTTATCGAATTAAGAATAAAAGCTTCTTGACCGGAAGTTAATTTAACATTATCTATCGTAGCAAGATTGTTTGCAATGGCACTTTCAAGACTGGAATCTTCGGTTCCGGAGTTAGAAACGCGATAATATTGTAATACTTTTCCATAGGATGTTCCTGATAATGCGTTACGAGGGTGAAAAGTGCGGGTAAGAGATCCCGGTTTACTTTCCCAATCATAACCATGATGGTTCTTGTCGGAATTTTTGGATATGGATCCATGGGTATATTCGTATACACCATTATTTAGAAATCCCCATAAATCTACCGCGCTGTTGTTTGCTGTAGCTCCCGAACGGGTGTACCTTATACATCCGGGGAAACGTTCTGAGGAGTAAAATAAGTCAAAGCATGCTAACGAGTTTGCCTCTCCGTGTATATAATATGCTGACCCAGGATAGCAAGGCCATTCCCAATAGGAAGTTATTCCGCCAGTCCACGAAATACAGTTATAAGTGGAAGATGCGAGTCCTGATGCCAATGCATCGTCTTCCTTTAGATTTTCGAAATAGTAGGTGATAGGGCTTGACTTAGAGCCTGCATATATTTCGCAATTTCCGATTGGATTGAATGAACTTGATGACGATATAACCATTCTGGATACATCGATGATTTTGGGAAGTTTTTGTTTTATTCTTGAATTATAATTCCACTCATAATCTCCTTTTGACGCGTAATTGTCATTATAAGTGAATACGGTGCAATTAGAAGGGGAATCGCCTTTCATAAGCCAGATTATCGGATCACAGCCATTGCTGACAGTGAATATGTTCTGAGTGTTTGAGGAGTCGACAAACTTGCCGAGGTTGACACCCATAGAACATATTGGAACGTTTTCATACCTCATTTGATTATTGACAATCAAATTGCATAGTCCTGTTGTCCCGTTTTTGTAAGTTCTGACCTTAATGATATAGGTGCCAGAACGAGGAATAGTCACGACTAATTGGGCTTTGCCATCTTTCGAAATTGCGCTCCATGAATTTTTATCAGGAAAACCTGAGTCGAACACTTCAAGAAAATGCTGTATTCCATTGACTCCTTCGGAGGCACATATAACCGTCTGACCCTGTCTGAAATATGCATTTGTATAGAATGTATATCCGAACCATGGAACTTCGCGATATTGAAAATCATACGGCACGTATGGTTCGAAATTACCGGAAGTTGCGCTTATGGTGTCTTTGCCGATGGTTATGTCAGAGTTGGATCTGTATCTCACAGAGTTGGTATTTTGTGAGATTGCGGATATATAATCGCGATACGAGGAGGATTGAGACATTTTTGACTTCATTCGATCGGATGACTTATGAAGTTCTATGAACTCAATGTTCGGAATGTGAGGCAAATCCACTTTGATTGCGATTTTGTTGAGGCCCTTATTTAATATTATGGGCTCTGGTAAAGTCAGCTCGCACCATCCGGATTCCGTTGGCGTGGCTGAGAGTTTTGACTCAACACCATTAATGACTACGGAATAGGATTGGAGGATTCCGTTTTCGGTTGATGCAGCGCATTGCCACATGCTGAGAGCGTATGCCCCTGTACTTGATACTGTCGCATCAAATACTATTTCTCCCGATTTCTCATTGGCAGATCTGGATGAGATGGCGACTGTGTTTTCGGCTGAGGCACTGACTGTTGCTGTTGTGTTGGCTATAGCAGACATGCTTATCATCGCAAGCAGGATGACGACAAGTGGAAATTTTAGGTTCATAGTGAGTCTCTTTAAAGGTTATTACAAGAAATATTATAGCTATAATGATATCGCTGCAAATATAATGTAATAAATTGTAATGACAAAATATTTTGTAGAAAATTTAAAAAAAATAAAGTATCGGTTGTAATATTGAATTGTCAAAATGATGAAATATTATCGATAAATGTGTTTAATCAGTAATTTTAGAGAAGAGTTGAATGGGCAAAATGTTGTTCAAATGGCATATATGCAATCATATTGCATTGAAATTTAGTTTGCATTGATTCAATTTTTATGTGAAGTACACCATATAGATATTAATGATTTTGCATTTCCCCGTCTGCGAACACATTCCGCAAGCTTAGAAACGACTGTTTATAGTAAGCGCAGTAAGTATTTGTACATTTTCAGTTTTCCGCCAAACGAATATCCTCTGTATTGTTCAATGACTTAGCGTGATTCCAAAATGCACAAATACTTTGTGTTTTACCTACTTAATAAATTAAACAGTCGTTCCTAAGCGCACATGATTTTTTCGATCTCAAGGCAAAGCAGAGGAAATTATTTTGGTGATGTAATTCGATAAGGCGTCAGTGCACATGTTTTTATTCAACCTATAGTTTTGTACAGGCGGAGTATTATAATAGAAGTTGTTTCGACTATTTTACGTAAGTTAAAAATAATGAAGCAGTGTTGTCTTTATGGTAATAAATGTTAGCTGTGTATATCAATTGGGCATTATTTTCAAATTAATGTTAAAATTTTATATGGATATTAAAAATAATTCTCTTTTTTCTTGCTTTTTAAGAAATATCAGCATATATTTGCTGCATTAAAAACGATATAGCGTCAATCTATAGAGATTTTAATGCCTTCATTGTTATTTAAAAGCCAATATATGAGAAACGTTGCTTTATCTTTGTCAATGGTGATTGGAATCCCTTGGACGTGCGATGCATCGAGAATGTGTGGAACAGCAGGAGAGTGTTTGGGCCTGTTTCAAGAGTCATTCATATAAGTTCTGGTAAGTACTGGCGATATTCCGTAATCAGTACGACCTTACCACATATTCATCCCTTACATCGCATAGAATGAAAAAAACAACAATAATATTCCTTCTGTCGATCATTTCATCGGCATCAACGGAAGCTGTTACGACTGAAAGCCACACGCTTGACTTTTCGGAAAGCGACTACACGTTCTCATACGACGGTAACGGAAGTCTCGTGATAGGCACGGTGGACGGAGACGCGTCATATCCGTCGCCCGACGAGCCGGGACTGCCCCGGCGCTCCTTCTCGATAGCCGTTCCCGGTTCACGGAAATACGCGTCGTCGAGCCTGAGCTATACCAAGAGGCTGATCCGGAGCGATGTCAGGATAGCGCCGGGTGCCGTCCCGGTGCCGACCGACGGCAGCGCCGAAAACACGCCGGTAAGGGTGGTGTCGTATGAAGCCAGGCCTTATCCGGCCTCCAACTGCTTCTATTCACTGAGCACGGAGTGGAGTGATCTGTCGGTTATCCATTTCATCACGACACCGTTCGTCTATGACGCGGCGGATCAGAAGCTGTACTTCATAGACTCGATACAGCTCTCGCTGAGCACGGAGGAGAGGCCCGCCGGAGAAACCGGCCTCATAACATTCTCCGACAGGGAGCTGGTGAAGAGCATTGTGGCGAACAGGGATGCCGTCTCAAGGATTCCGGCGATGCGCTCCGCTTCATCCGGTGTATCAGGCGGTCAGGAAACGATTGATTATGTCGTCATCACCAGCGAGGAGCTCAGGCCCTCTTTCGTCCCCCTTATAAACTGGAAACTCGCCAAGGGACTGAAGTCCAAGATAATCACCATAGAGGAGATTGATACAAAATATCAGGATTCCTCGAGTCAGCTCCGGATCAAGAGATGTCTGTACGACCTCTGTCACAACAACTCGTTGAAGTACGCTCTGCTCGGTGGGGATGATGCCGTGGTTCCTGTGCGCGGCTGTCTTGTTGTCATAAGAGGCGAGGATCCGGGATTAGTAATCGCAAAGGATATAATTCCGACAGACCTGTACTACTCATGCTTCGGAGGAGATTTTGAATGGGATGCCAACGGCAACGGCACATACGGGGAACTCGATGACAATGTTGACATGACACCGTCGATATACTTGACCAGACTGCCGGTAAGGACTCCACAACATGTGAAATCCTATATAGATAAACTTCTCGAATATGAGCGGAATCCCAACTGGAAAAACAACATGCTCATGAGTGGAGTCAGGCTTTCCAGTATTGAAGAGGGGCGAAGCGATGCGGAGGTAAAGGGAGAAAAATTATATGATAGTGCGATAAGGCCTTATTGGTCCGGAGAAATCTTCAGGTTCTATGATACCTTTACAGACTCCCCGGAATCAGAGAAATATGAGGTGTCCGCAGCCAACCTGTCGGAACAGATTTCCCGGGGATATTCTTTTGTCGACATGATCACGCATGGGCAGGTTGCATATTGGGAAACGGAGTATGACGAAAACTACAAATCCGAACATGGCCTTCGTCAGAGCAACGAAGCGTCAACCATAGTCACGACGATTGCCTGTTTCACAAACGCGTTCGATTATGTATATGACCCATGCCTCAGCGAAAGCCTTATCCGCAATCCCGGAAGCGGAGTGATAGCGTATCTGGGCTGTTCCAGAAAAGGATGGTATTCAAGCAGGCAGGATGACTTGGATTATTCACCACTGTATGAAAGTAAATTCTACAGGAATCTGTTTTCGAATGCATTCCCTGAATCAAATTACGGGATGCTGGTGGCGGCTTCCAAGTTGGCCATGACACCATATTGTACAAAAGACAATGCATACAGGTGGATTCAGTTCGGATTGAATCCCGTAGGAGATCCGGAGATGCCGGTATTCACATCAGTGCCGGAAAGGTTTCCGGAATCTATTGTAATGGAAAGGGAAGGTGAACTGAGGATCGAGACCGGAGTTGACGGCTGCAGGGTGTGCATAATGAGTGCGTGGGATGAAGGAGAATCCTACTACCGTATATGGGATGATGTGCGTAATCTGAGCGTGACGGATTTTCCGTCAAATTTCAGCGTCTGCGTGACTGGACCGAACCATGTCCCATATTATGACGTGCGAGGCTATATTCAGGGAGAGACCCTGACCGGAACCACAGAAATGGCGGGAGGCACCGTCAAGATCGGTTCGGAAGTCACGCCCTTGAAAGGGAATGGTCCGGTAATCTTTGAGAAAGGTTCCGTAACAAAAATCAAAGCCGGGACTACGATAATGGAATCCGGGACAGAGATAAGGCAAGGGGCAGAGGTAACTATAGTCAATTAAAATAAACACTAATTTATGGGAAGACGAAAAAACTGGTTATCAGTCATTATTGCAGCAGTGGTTGTTGTTTTCGGGACAGAAATCGTAAGTGCCGAGCGGGAGTATCTTCCGGTTGTTGAGGACGGAAAGTCATGGGTTATGCTTGAAATTGATCTTGACTTTCCTAACGACACCATATATTATGACATTACGGTCAAGGGTGACGTGACGGTAAAAGACACGGTATGTAGGAAGCTGTCGATAGTAGAAAGAAACGGAGATACCTTGATTGAGAAAGCGGTGTATGAAGAAAATGGAGTCACGTATTTCTATAATGGAATAGAATTGGAGCCGATATTTGATATGAAGTATCAGAAAGGAGACATATACTATCCTGTTGGCATGCCTCCTATATCATACTGGGAAGTCCTTGATTCGGATGTCATAACGACATCAGACGGCAAGGATCGCAAAATCCTGGTTATCGGCACGAATTCGAAGCCTAAAGGAGTATGGGTTGAAGGTATCGGAGTATATGGGGTTACAATGACATCATCTTTTGCCATGCCGGCATCGGCCAGAGTGACCTCAAAAAGATACATGCAGTATATCGTGAGCTATCTAAATGAGGGAGAGTTATTGTTTACGCATGATGATTTCAACCGTCTTCTTGGAGAATACACCGGAATATATCAAACAAGACTGTCGCAGTCTCTGGCAGTGACATATACGAGGGGTATGGTTTCGGCTGTCTGCGATGGTAACAGAGTGTCATTGGAGCTGTATTCTCTGGACGGAAGGCTGATTGCCCGGACTCACGGAGACGACGGCAAAGCCTCATTGGACACCTCGTCTCTTCCCGGCGGCATCTACATCGCCAGAGCTGCAAACGGTGAGACTACGGCAGCTCGCAAGATTACGCTGTAAACAAGCGAATTGCATGGACTTAGCTTTCCTCGATACGAAGTATCGGATTTCCATAGCTCTCAGATAACACAAAATATGCCGACCGCGCCGATACCTCACCCGGCGCGGTCGGATTACGTATGCGGTGCGCAGTCTGCCGGGGTTATTTCTTTTTATCCATGGCTCGCCATACGTACCAGATGTAGGCGAGGACGAATGGAATCAGCAGGGATACCCAGCTCATCACGGTGAGGGTGAACTCTGATGAGGAGGCGTTGCGGATGGTCAGCGACGACATCGGGTCGGTCAGCGACGGGAGGAATGCAGTGTCGTTGTAGCCGGCGGTCCAGAAGAGAGCGGCCACTACGAGGAACGTTCCGATACCGGTGAACCATATCCCCTTGCAGAATCGGGCTGCGAAGCAGGTGCGCACCAGACCGTAGAGCACCAGTGCCACGCCGACGAGCAGTGTTACTCCGGCCCACCAGAGGTCGATGAAATTATGCAGATATTTGTACGGAGTGACTTCCAGCGAGGTCGTGAATCCCTCCGCGCTCGTCACAGTATAGCCATTGGTCGTGAGCAGCATGCCGAGGAACCAGAGGAAGAATACCACGAAGATTCCGCCGTTGATGAGAGCCTTGGTCTTGAGCGAGCGCAACAGAGCCACGTCGTCAGGGTAGCGGTTCACCAGATACATGCACGCCTGGGTGCGGGCCAGGAAAAGGACAGCTACGCCGAGAACGAGATTGCGCCAGTTGAATATCGCCTCTAAGCCGTGGGTGTCGGCCCAGCGGGAGATTACCGGCGAGCCGGTGGTGAGAATGCTGTCGCGGCTCACCGTGAACTCCCCGCCGAAAAAGAACATCGCCACGGCCACTCCGAGCAGCAGCGTGCCGACGGAACCGTTGATGAATAGGAACGCCTCGTAGGTGCGCGCCCCATAGACGTTTCCCTTCTTGCGGCGGTACTCGTAACTCACTGCCTGAAGCACGAAACTGAACAGGATGAGAATCCAGAGCCAGTAGGCACCGCCGAAACTTGTGGAATAAAAGAGGGGGAAGGAAGCGAAGAGAGCTCCTCCGAAAGTGACGAGCGTGGTGAAAGTCAGCTCCCACTTCGAACCCATCGCGGAGATTATCATGTCGCGCCGGCGTTCATCGGTGCCGAGAGTATATATCATTGACTGGCCCCCCTGCACGAAGAGGAGGAACACGAGGATACCGCCGAGCACCGAGATCAGCAGCCACCAGTAATCTTGCAGACATTCAAGTGTCATATCGTAATTGTTCTGTTTTCGCAGGTGAGCCCTTACGAAAGGTTAGTCTTGGTTTCTTTGTTCACAAAGTGGCACATAATGCTTACCTCGGCCACAAGAAGGATGGTGAATACTGCGGCGAACATCCAGAATGTGGTCACCACCGATGATGCCGGTATGTCGGAGATTGCCGCGCACGTGGGAAGCAGGTCCTGGATGGTCCAGGGCTGACGGCCCACTTCCGCCACTGCCCATCCCGCCTCGGAGCATACCCACATAAATGGTACCGAGATCATGGCTGTCAGCTGGAACCAGCGCCAGCGCTCGAGCAGTTGCGGCTTGTAGGTGAGTGCGATGGTGAAGATATAGAAAAGAAGGAAGTAGCTTCCCAATATCACCATCAGCCTGAAGGTGGTGAAGGTCAGCCCCACGGGAGGTATTGCCTCGTCGACGCTGTTGAAGTAGCCGTAGCCGAAATAGGGATAATCGGCGCGGAAGTCCTTGAGAGATGTCTCCATTGCGGTTTTGTCGCCCGCTTTTCGGGCTGTATCGTATGCGGCGAGAGCCTTGTGGGCGGCCTTGCCGCGCTCGATGCGCTCGGCGTAGGAGACGGTGTTGACGGTGTCTCCGTTCACGATGTCCACTCCCTTCACGATGTCGGCGATGCCCGGCACGAAGGCGTTGGGGTCATGTTTCGCGAGGATGGAGAGTCCGTAGGGGATGGAGATGTCGAACAGATACTCATCCTCATCGTTGTCCCACCGCTTGTCGGGATTGAGGATGGCAACTGCGGATATTGCCTGGGCCTCGTGACCGTGATAGAGACCTTCCATCGCGGCGAGTTTCATCGGCTGGTGGCGTGCAACCTGCACCGCAGAGCCGTCACCTGTCCATATAGTGAGAATCAGTCCGATAAGCCCGAACCATGAAGCAGTTCTGATCGAGAGGATGGCGAAGTCGCGGTTGCGGCGCTTCCAGAGCATGAAGCAGCTGACACCGATCACGAACACGCCGGCGAGAGCCCAGCCGCTGAACACGGCGTGGAAGAACTTGTTGATGGCTATCCCCGAGAAGAGCGCCCAGAAGTCATCCATCACGTTGCGCATCTGTGCCGGGTCGAACTCCATGCCGACCGGATATTGCATCCAGGCATTGGCGATCAGAATCCAGAGCGACGAGAGCGATGCGCCTATGGCGGTGAGCCATGTCGAGGCGAGGTGGAAGCGTGGACTCACCTTGTTCCATCCGAAGAACATCACCGCAACGAAGGTGGCCTCCATGAAGAAGGCGAGGATTCCCTCGATGGCCAGCGGCGCTCCGAAGATGTCGCCGACAAACCAGGAATAATTGCTCCAGTTCGTGCCGAACTCGAATTCCAGGATAAGACCGGTGGCCACACCGATGGCGAAATTGATGCCGAACAGGGTCATCCAGAATTTGGTGGCCTTGAGCCACCTCTCCGATTTTGTTCTCAGATAGATTGTTTCCATCACCGCCACCAGCACTGAAAGCCCCAGTGTCAGCGGCACGAAAAGCCAGTGGTAGATCGCGGTCAGCGCGAACTGCATCCGCGACCAGTCGACAACATCGGTCAGATTCTCCATATAGTATCTTTTTGGGTTATTGTGTTTCAGGATTACAGAATGTCGGCTATTTTACCCATTGCTGCGGACTTTAGTATGCATAACAATTTGACACCTAATCTTTTAAGATGTATGATGCAGATTCAGTCAGTCTGTCCATGCATTATTGTCGTGTACACATCAGCATTGTTGTTATCCGATTGCAAATATAACAAATTTTATCAGATTATTTTAACCGTTGTCTCTTTTTTTATTAAAATATCTTCAAGTCGTTAAAAAATGGAATATATTTTGTAACTTTGCACTGCGCATGACGAGTCGTTTTATCGGCCGCTGACGTTGCGCCGTGGCCTTTGCGGAGTCGGTGCGCGTATGTTTTTTATTATCGGACGGGGGAGGGGTTTAAATATATCATACAATGGCACTTTGGTTTGAATGTAAGGTAAGATACGACAAAATGCAGGAAAACGGCACCGTCAAGAAGGTGAATGAGCCTTATCTTGTGGATGCCCTGACATTTACCGAGGCGGAAGCCCGAATAATGGAGGAGATGAAGCCCTTTATCTCCGGGGAGTATTCGATAGCGTCGGAGAAGAAGACGAAGATTTCGGAGATATTCTTCAATGAAGGGGGTGACCGTTACTATCTTGTGAAGGTAAACTTCATCACTCTCGACGAGAAGAGCGGCGTGGAGAAAAAGACAGTGACCCAGATTCTGGTGCAGGCTTCGGACTTTGACAGCGCGCTTGCCAATTTCAAGAAAGGTATGGAGGGAACGATGGCCGATTATGAGATTGCATCGATAGCGGAGACGCTGCTGATGGATGTGTTCGGCGCTGACCTTTCGATCAAGGAGTAAAGTACGGGGATATGTCGATAGCAAGCGAGATACAGAAACTCCAGGCCGAACTTCCGGAGGGGGTGCGGCTTGTGGCGGTGTCGAAATTTCACCCGGCGGAGGCTGTGGCGGAGGCGTATGCCGCCGGACAGCGCCTTTTCGGCGAAAGCCGCGTGCAGGAACTGCTGCAGAAGATTCCGCTCTGTCCTTCCGACATACAGTGGCATTTCATAGGACATCTGCAGACCAATAAGGTGCGTCAGCTCATGGGGAAGACCGCGCTCATAGAGAGCGTGGACTCTGAGCGGCTTCTGGAGCTGATCGACAGCGAGTCGGCGCGTGCCGGCGTTGTCACCAGGGTTCTGATGCAGGTCCATGTGGCCCGCGAAGAGACGAAATTCGGTTTCTGGCCTGACGAACTTCTCGAGTATTTCAGGGCGCGTAAGTTCGAGACGCTCAAGGCAACCCACATCTGCGGGGTGATGGGTATGGCCTCCAACACCGACGACATGGAGCGTGTGCGCGCCGATTTCCGTGCTATCGCCGATGTGTTCCGCGCCATCCGCGACGACAGCGCTCTCGCGTTGCGCGGTTTCGACACGCTTTCGATGGGCATGAGCGGCGACTGGCCGGTTGCCGTGGAGGAGGGCGCCAGCCTTGTCCGAGTAGGCACGCGGATCTTCGGGCCGCGACAATACTGACCGTCCCGGTTGAAGGATGCCGCCGGATTCTGCCGGTCGAGGATAAGATCTGAAAAGACACTAACCTTAAATCAAAATTATGACAACGACTCAAAAGAAACCTGTTGTGGCGATCATCACGATGTTCTTCATGTTCGCGATGATTTCGTTCGTCACCAACATGGCGGCTCCGTTCGGCAATATCTGGAGCTTCCGTTATGAATGGTCCGGTATGGCCGGCAACCTTATGAACTTCCTCGCCTATCTCTTCATGGGTATACCCGCCGGAAACATGCTGATAAAATATGGCTACAAGAAGACGGCGCTGATCGCTCTTGCAGTCGGCGCCATCGGTCTTTCCATCCAGCTTCTCTCCAGCGTGGCAGGTGCCAACGTGGTTGTGGCCGGAGGAGAGAACCCCGTCACACTCAATCTTTTCATCTATCTCCTGGGCGCGTTTATCTGCGGTCTTTGCGTCTGCATGCTCAACACCGTGGTGAACCCGATGCTCAATCTTCTCGGAGGCGGAGGCAACAAGGGCAATCAGCTCATCCAGACCGGAGGCACGCTCAACTCCCTGGCCGGCACGCTCACCCCGCTGCTTGTCGGAATGCTCGTCGGCACGCTCACCAGGCAGACCACCATGGCATCCGTCGCACCCCTCGTGGTGACCGGCATCGTAATTTTCGTACTCTCTTTCATCGTGATCTCGTTTGTGAAGATCAGGGAGCCGCAGACCAACCTCAAGAAGGTGAATTACGAGCACAGCCCCCTGGCGTTCCGTCACTGTCTGCTCGGCGTGATCGCCATTTTCTTCTATGTAGGAATCGAAATCGGCATACCGGCCGAGATGAATGCCTGGATTTCCCGCGAGAATTTCGAGGGAGCCGCAGCCGTGGCCGGTTCGCTCGCCGCTCTCTACTGGCTTATGATGCTCATAGGCCGTTTCCTCAGCTCGATCATCTCCGGCAAGGTGTCCACCCGCACCCAGATGGTGACCGTATCCACAGTCGCCATCATCCTCGTGCTGACGGCAATATTCCTCCCCGAAAGCGTCACGTTCACCTCTCCCTCCATTCCCGCGCTCAACATCACTTCCGGCCAGGTGCCGATGAAGTGTCTCTTCCTCTTCCTTTGCGGCCTCTGCACCTCGGTGATGTGGGGCGGAATCTTCAATCTCGCCACCGAAGGCCTCGGCAAGTACACCGCCAAGGCCTCGGGCCTTTTCATGATGATGGTGGTCGGCGGCGGCGTAATGCCGTATGTCCAGGACTGGATCGGCCGTACCGCAGGTTATGTGAACAGCTACTGGCTGGTGGTGGCGATGCTCGTCTATATCCTTTTCTACTCTATAGCCGGCTCGAAGAATGTAAACCGTGATATTCCCGTCGGTCAGGATGAGGCTCCGGATCTCCGCGACCTCTGAGAAGATAACGGAAGTAAAGTGACTGAAATCTTAAAATCTAAAACGAATTATATTGATATGGATGTAAAGACAATGAATTCGGCCGCCGACAATCTGCGTGTGCTGATTGCCGAGATGGTGGAGAAAGCCAAATCAGGCCATCCCGGCGGCTCGCTCGGGGCAGCCGATTTCATCAATGTGCTGTACTCGTCGTTTCTCGAATACGACCCGGAGGACCCGCAATGGTTCGCCCGCGACCGTTTCTTCCTCGATCCCGGCCACATGTCGCCGATGCTTTACGGCATACTGGCTCTCGCCGGCAAATACTCTATGGAGGATCTGCAGAATTTCCGTCAGTGGGAGAGCGTCACTCCGGGCCATCCCGAACTCGACGTTGCCCGTGGAGTGGAGAACGGCTCAGGCCCGCTGGGCCAGGGTCACGTCATGGCCGTCGGCTGCGCCATAGCCGAGCGCTTCCTTGCCGCACGCTTCGGCGAGGTGGTGGCTCACAAGACTTATGCTTTTATCTCCGACGGTGGTATTCAGGAGGAGATCTCGCAGGGCGCGGGCCGTATCGCAGGATTGCTCGGACTCCACAATCTCATCATGTTCTATGACTCCAACGAAGTCCAGCTCTCCACCAAGGTAGAGGAGGTGGACCGTGAGGATGTCGCCGCCAAGTACCGCGCATGGGGCTGGAATGTCCTTGAGGTCGACGGCTGCGATCCTCTTGCAATCGCGGCAGCCCTGCAGACCGCTGTCGATGAGAAGGAACGTCCCACGCTCATCATCGGCCATACAGTGATGGCCCGCGGTGTGGTCCGCGCCGACGGCTCCTCTATGGAGGGAGCTGTCAATACCCACGGCCAGCCCCTTTCCGCCGCAGGTGCCGATCTGGACGCAACCGTCCGCGGATGGGGCGGCGATCCGGAAAACCCCTGGGTGATCCGTCCCGAGGTGGCCGAACTCTATGCGGAGCGCGCCGCCCGGCTGAGGGAGACCGTAGCCTGCCGCCGTAAGGAATTCGAACTCTGGGCGCAGCGGAATCCGGAACTCGCCGCACATCTCCGCGACTGCCGCGAGCTGAAACTTCCTGAACTCGACTGGGATTCCATCGAACTCAAGCCGAACATGGCGTCGCGCGCCGCGTCGGCTTCCGTACTCGGTTTCCTCGCCGAACATATCGACAACATGATAGTGTCCAGCGCCGACCTCGCCAACAGCGACAAGACCGACGGCTTCCTGAAGAAGACCCGCGCTTTCCTGCGCGGCGATTTCTCGGGCGCGTTCCTCCAGATGGGTGTCGCCGAACTCACCATGGCCTGCGTCATCAACGGTATCGCGCTCCACGGAGGTGTGTTCGCGGCCTGCGCCACTTTCTTCGTCTTCAGCGACTATATGAAGCCCGCCATCCGCATGGCGGCACTGCAGGAACTTCCCGTGAAGTTCATTTATTCCCATGATTCGTTCCGTGTCGGAGAGGATGGTCCCACTCACGAACCCATCGAGCAGGAGGCGCAGATACGTCTCATGGAGCAGGTGCGCAATTTCAGCGGCCGTCCCTCCGTGCTCGTGATCCGTCCAGCCGACTCTGCGGAAACAGTGGAGGCTTACCGTCTGGCCATGGAGAACAGAGACACTCCGACTGTGCTCATCTTCTCGCGCCAGAATCTCGAGGATCTTCCCGGCGAGAACCGCCGCGAGGAGGCAAGGAAGGCGGCACACGGCGGTTATGTGGTCGTTCCGGCTGAAAATCCCGACGTAGTGCTCGTCGCCAACGGCAGCGATGTCGCTCTGCTTGTGCATGCGGCCGAGGCTCTCAAGGCAGATGGTGTCAGGGCCCGCGTGGTGTCGGTTCCCTCCGTAGGTCTTTTCGGAGAGCAGACTCCGGAGTATCGCGAAAGTGTACTTCCGGCCGGAGTGCCGCAGTTCGGCCTGACAAGCGGTCTTCCCGCCGCCCTCTGGCCGGTGATGAGCGGTCGGTACGAAGTGATGGGTCTTGAACGCTTCGGAGCATCCGCTCCCGCCAAAGTGCTCGAAGAGAAATTCGGCTACACTCCCGCAGCCGTCACCGCCCGCATCCGCAAATTCCTTAAAAAATAAATCCAGCCGGTCTGAAAACTGAGTCCTTATTAACCCCAGGCACCTGAGCGAAGCGTAGGTGCCTGGGGTTAAATGCGATGTGACATGCCAATCATGGAGAGGCTGCGCCATGTCCCGGCAGTAGATAATAATCCGGTCGGTTTTTCTGTTACATAGGTATGGAAGTTATCTACGAGGACAACCATATAATCGTTGTCAATAAGAGGGCCGGGGAAATCGTGCAGGGGGACAGGACTGGCGACATTCCGCTGTCGGAAACTGTAAAGGAATATATACGCAGGAAGTACGATAAGCCGGGAAACGTGTTCTGCGGCGTGGTGCACCGTATCGACCGGCCGGTATCGGGACTGGTGATTTTTGCGCGGACTTCCAAGGCTCTGGAGCGTCTCAACCGCATGCTTCGCGACGGAGAGATCCACAAGACTTATTGGGCTCTTGTCGAGGGACATCCGGAGCGCGAGGAAGCGGAACTGGAAAACTGGCTGTTCTCAGACGGACGCATTAACAAGACCTTCATCGCCGACTCCGGTCACCGCGACGCCAAACTGTCGCGGCTGCGCTACCGTACGATAGCGCGCGGTGACCGCTACACACTGCTCGAAGTCAACCTCCTTACAGGCCGGAAGCATCAGATCCGGGCGCAGTTGGCCGCCATAGGCCATCCCATCAAGGGAGACCTTAAATATGGCGCCCGGCGTAGTAATCCCGACGGCGGCATCTCCCTCCAGGCTCATTCCATTGGATTCATCCATCCCGTCAGCAAACAGCAGATAAAACTCGAGATTTCCCCGTTAGAGGATGCTTCAAGGCTGTTGAAACGTTAAATGATGTTAACAAATGCTGTTTTTAGACATTAAAATTTGGAGAATCCGGAAAGAAGCATTAACTTTGCACTCGATTTAAGACCGCGGGATGGAGCAGTGGTAGCTCGTTGGGCTCATAACCCAAAGGTCGCAGGTTCGAGTCCTGCTCCCGCCACTAAGAAAGAGAGAATGGGAATCCGTTTGGGGTTTCCATTCTCTCTTTCTATTTTCCATATTCTCTTTCTATGTTGTATTCAAAAAAATTATTATTGTTAATTTATTGATAATTAAATAATTACCCCCCCCTCCGGATGCAAAATTTATTATAAATATGTTTGGAAATATTAATCTGATGTATTATTTTTGTATTCGATAATAGGATCGTCAAGTATTAATGAGGTTCTGGCTTGACGCAATTACTGAAAAGCAACACCAGAACCTTTTCCCCAATATAACATAACTACATGTAGCTTTAGCGACCTCGGCAAGTCGCTTAGGCATCTATATAGTCGCTTGGAACTCCCGTATTGCTTTTCGGGTGGGCCGTGTGGATATATAAGTCGTAACCATATTTAGAGGATAAAAACAATAAACAACAATAAAATTACTGGATTATGAGAATTTTTAATAAGCTCGCCGCATGCAGTCTGCTTGTGCTCGGCATGGTTGCCTGCAAAAGCGATGAACCTTCCGACGGGGGTGGCAACGGTATCATGACCGGCGATCCCTTCTATTCGACTGTCACCATCAGCAATCCCGCAAAGCGTTCGGGAGGAAACAACGAAGGCGAAGAGATCGGCAAGGATTACGAGAACAAGATTTCATCGATTCTCGTCATTCTCGCCACCAAAGAGACCGAGGGCGGCGTGGACAAGTACAAGTTTCTGACTTCAGCCCACAGCGAGACCGCCACCAGCACCACGGAGACTGCCACCACGATGTCGGTTGTGTTCGAAAATAAAGTGCCCCTTTTCGATTATGTGAAGGAGTATGGAAAGGCGGGAGCCAATGTTTACATGTTCGCAATTTGCAATCCCACTCAGGAAATCAGCAAAAAAATCAATGGAACGAAAGATGCCGCCACCGGCGACATAACCGGGGCGATGGCGAAAGGCACGGAATTCCTCGATGAGATCTGCGACATCACCGGTGCCGCTTCCATCTGGACCAACAGCAATTTCCTGATGACCAGCGTCGACATGTATGAGCGTGAGCTTCCTTCCGAGGCCGATCTGATGAAATACAACACGCCGGCAACTCCCTTCCCCCTTACCTACAACACAGCGGAGAACAAAGAGGAGTCGCTCAAGGTGCTTCGCGTGATGTCGCGTTTCGACTTCAAGGATACCTCCGAAAAGGGAGACCAGACTTTCCCTGTCTACAATAAGGTGGACATGGAGAAGCCGGCAGCCGACCGTCGTGTCGTTGCCCACGTGAGGCTTACCCGTATGGCTCTCTTCAATATGCGCAATGAGTTTTACTACTTTCCGCGCGTGAAGGATGCCAACTATGACAAGACCACCTATCTCCCCGGCCGGGCCGGAATGGAGTTCGGTTATGACGAGGTAAACAAAAAGTTCACACCCGTATTCGTGGTGTCGCCTGATGCACACAATTACTCCTATGTCAATCTCGACTACTATAGCTCTGATAATCTCGGCAGTCTCGATTGGACGAACGTCAGCGATATCCTTGGCCGCGATGAGGACGGTGACGGTGTGGACGGCAATTGGGACCACGCGGGCAACCCCGGTTTCCATATCTGGACATACGCTACGGAGAATACATTCGCGAAAGACGTGATTCCCGACAACAAGCAGGCGACCGGTATCGTTTTCGAGACCGAGATCATCGTGCCCGAGTTCGAACTTGACGCCAACGGCAATACCTCTGCGATTCCTTTCGCCAACAAGGAGACAAAGGATGGCAGGACCGAGTACAAGACAATGTATCTATACGACGACATTCTCTTCTCGAACGTAAACAGAATGTATGATTACGTGCAGACCCATCCGACTTCCAATCTCGCCGCGGCATTCAGCCAGGTGTTTACTGTAAACAAGGATGCCGCAACCGGCAACGTTACTTCCATCGAACCCGTAAGGACAGCCGAGGGCAAGATCGACATCCGGAGGATGCACAATGTACGCATCTCGGTCTTTGAGCCCCGCGACAAGGAGATCGGTGGCTACTATTGCTACTACTTCTACTACAACCAGCACGTAAACGACGGCAATATCGCCATCCAGAGCGATATGGAGTTTGCCACCGTGCGCAACAACATCTATAAGATCTCGGTGAACACGTTCTCCCGTCTCGGCGGCATCACGCCTCCCGATCCGGATGACTGGGATCTCTATTTCAAAGTCAATGTGGAGGTTTACAACTGGGTTGTGCGCTTCAATACAGGCATAGAGTTCTGATGCTGGAAATCAGAACCGTACGGACTTCAGGCCGGAAGAGGAATTTCCTCTTCCGGTTCCGACCGGCGTTTTCACGGACATGCGGGCTGATCCTCGCATGCCTGACCATAAACAATACACCAATACATCTGAAATGATTCTTAAGTTTAAATATATGGCTCTGGCGGCTTTCTCTGCGATGACAGTATCGCTGTCGTCGTGCGATGCGGTGTTCGACGATCTGGAGCCTTGCCGCACCGGTGCCGAGATGCGATTCATATTCGACCGCAATCTGGAGAATTCCAATTCATTCCACAGCAACGTGGACTGTCTTTCGGTCTATATTTATGACGCCGACGGCAGATATGTCACTTCATTGACGGAAACTTCCGGCCGTCTCGCCGATGAGAACTGGCGTCTCTCCGTGGAACTTCCCGAAGGGGATTACAAGGCGGTGGCATACGGCGGCATGACGTGCGACGAGTCCTCCTTTAGTCCGGTGGTCACTCCGGAACAGGACTCCGGTTTCGACGCGCTGCAGGTCCGTCTGAAACCGGAGCATCTCGGCAAGCGACTTCACGACCATTATCACGGCGTGGCCGATTTCACTGTCGACAACCACGGCGACAATGAGTTCGGCAAGGTGCCGGTCTCCATGATGCGGACCACCAACCACTTCCGTATCCTGATGCAGAATCTTTCCGGCGCGCCCCTCTCCGGTGAGGACTTCGACTTCTATATCACCGAAGACAATTCTTTGCTCGACAACGGCAATGTGCCCGTAGCCACCGGCACTCCCACGGTCTATACTCCCTAGATAAAGGGGGTGGTGGAAGAGCGGCCCGGTACGGTGCGGGGTCCCGAAGGCAATCCCTCGATCAAGATGGGATATGCGGAGCTCAGCACTTCTCGGGTATATATTCCGAACAAACCCGTGATCAGGATTGACGACCACAAGACCGGGCGGAATATCGCCACTCTGCCGCTGGCATATTATCTCGCAGCGTCTCAGAGCGACGCATCCTCATGGAGTGATCAGGAATATATCGACAGAGGACGTGACTGGGTCATGACATTCTTCCTTCAGGAAGACGGGTCATGGTTTCAGGGCTATATCATGGTCAACGGATGGTCCGTGCGTATCAACGAGATTGACATGTGATGCCATGCGGGAAATGACAGGGATATCGGATACTGAAGATTTTGGGCAATATTTATTTTTAAAGCAAGAATGATTGCAGGGACAATGGGAATAATTAAGAAACTGATGATCTCGGCTGTGGTGCCGCTTGTTGTGGCGCTGGCTTCCTGCACGCGACCGGAATCGGTCGTACAGGAATCAGCCGGGTCAGTCCTGTTCAATATCAGGATAGCGCTCTCTGGCAACGACTCCTTTGCACCTCCGTCGATGGCGGAGGTGGGTGGAGGAGCCGGCACACGGGCCGGCGAGGAACTCCCCGTCAACGACATGGAGAAACTCCATACCCTCCGCATAATCATACTCGACGGAGACGGCAAGGTCGAGGTCAACGAGATATGGGACCTGACTCAGGCTCCCGCCATCGGGGCCTCCGGCGAACCTTTCAAGGTGAAGGGCAATGACCGGAAGACCGTTATTTTCGTCGGCAACGAGGCTAATACGGTCGTCCGGACCCCGGGAGGCACGGAATGTACGGTATCGGAGTATTTCTCACGCTTGTACGTCGGTCTGGATGAAGCGGCCGTCACAGCCGATATTGATGAGATCCGGGGACTGATTCTGTCGAGGGAGAAGAACAGCTTCTTCGGCTCCAACACTAAAGTCCCCATACCGATAAACGCCATCTATGACAATATAGAGATCCCGAACACTTCGGAAGTGGTGAGCCGCGACTTCTGGCTTCACCGTGCGGTTGCAAAGTATACGTTCCGCATCAAATACGATTACTCGGATATGGAGGTTTCCGATCTTGAGAAGGTGCGGGGGCATGTGGAGAGCGTCACTATGAGCAATGTCGCCGACCGGCAGTATTATTTCCCGGTGGCGCAGTTCGGCAACAGTTTCAGTCAGTATCCGTTGCAGTCATATACTGCCCCCTCCACCGCGGAGAGCGTGACACAGACCGTCGGCATCGACAAATATGTGGCGCTGAAAAGCACCCTTACCATAACTCCATACTATGTGCCGGAGGGGCCGGTGCTCGAGGCTGCCGCCGATCCCTATTGGGTAAAGGCCAGGATCAACGGACGCGACTCCGACAGGAAAGACATATTGTACGGAAACGTGGAGAATCCGGCCGTCCCCTCGCCTATGCGTGACCTTCCGCGCAACCACCATGTCGTGGTGGACGGCACTTTCAACGATGCGCCCGATTCCGATTTCACAATCAATATCTCGGTATGCAAATGGAACGAACAGACCATCGACATACCGGCATACAATTGAAGTCGTTTGGGAAAAGCCTTTTTTGAATCATCTTACTGACAAGGAAAGCAAGACATGAATATCCGGAAAATCAACATTACAAAATATATATCGCTCGTCGCGGCGGCTGTAGTGATGCTGTCGCTCGGCTCATGTGTCGACGACATGCTTCAGGGTCCGCAGGATGTGCCGGAGGGTGAGCCGGCTCTGCTGACCCTCAACATCGCCATGGCCGGACGTGCCGAGGTGACGCGCACCGATGTGCCCGACTACCGCATCACATCCTACTGGATCGGTATTTTCGATGCCGTATCCGGGAAATTGAAGGCCTCGAAGATAGTCGACAAACTTATCGCCGACAATCCGGAAGGTGTCTGGGAAAAGGTGGAGGTCGAGACCACCTCGGGGCGTGTTAAAATACGTGGCGTGGCCAATCTTGAGAAGCGCTACGCGCTGGATGTCAGGAAAGGTGACGGCCATGTCATTCCTTTCCGCGAGGCCATCGAGAGCATAGAGTCGCTCGATGACTACGACAACTTCGCGGTGACGTTCACTTCCGATGGTGAAGTTTCTATCGAGGAGCCTCTGGAGTCCCTGGTGATGAGTGGAGTTTACTCGGAAGAATACAGTCCCGGAGACTCCCATCTCGGCAAGCGTCCCGAAGAGACGGTGCTTGCCATTCCTCCCGGCAGTTTCACATCGCCGGGCTGCATACATCTGCGCCGGCTTATCTCGCAGAACATATTCAATATCAGGTACGACAGGAACAATATCAAGTCAATGAAGATAACAGGCTGGTCTGTCCACAACGTGCCCAATTCCTGCTGGCTCACAGACCGCGGCGACGACTGGAAGAATCCTAACGCCGGGGAAGTGGTGACAATCAACGGCAAGAGCGTCGAAGACAAGGAGGACCGGATTATCTGGTCGCACGACGACGCCAACAATCTTGTGTCGTTCAATTTCTGGATGATCGAGAACCGGCATACCGGTCTCGAACCGGGAGATGACTACACCGACGATAATGTCTACTCTTACCGAGAGAAGGAGTTCAAGAATGCCGACGGCACAAACACCGGCAAATTCGTGAGCCTGGCGGAAACCGTAACAGACGACAGCTACCGCAACAACGCGACATACGTCACCTTCTCCGTGCAGATGGAGATGAATGTGGACGAGAACGGCAGCCCCCTGTCCGACAAAAATATCTCGGCGAGAACTGTTCTTGCCGACTATACAGTACATCTGGGCTACTGCGAGGGAGCCGGGCGCGAGAAGGCCATGGATTTCAGATGCCGCCGTAATTCGCGCTATACCTACAATGTGACTGTCAACAACGTGAACAGCATGATAGTGGAGGCAAACGGGGAGGAAATTGTCCCCTCGCTGAACGGATCCGTAACCGACATCACCGACACTTTCGAACTCCTCGATTCGCATTACAATGAGATGAACGTATATTTCACCAGAGAGGATCTGGAGAAGTTCCAGTATTATATGGTGGCGTTCGACCAGAACGGAGCGAGGAAGATCTTCAACTCAGAGACCGCTCCTCCGGCTTCGGCCGACTCTGATTTCAAGTTTTATTCCTGGGTGCAGATCCGCAAGACCACCGGGCAGGACGTGCTTGCCGAATACAGGCCGCTGTCGGGGACCGGATCCGACGGCGAAACCATGCTTCTCCATCAGCTCGACGACGGTGTGCTGGCGAATGGCGAGACCGGCAGCTGGTTCACTGTGTTCATCGACGAATATGTCTACGAACAGTATGACAGCAACGGCAATATCAGTGCGGCTGACAGATACAACTGGCACTGGTATGCCGACGCACCCGACCGGCAGGTATGGCTGAATGTTTCAGGAGGAGTTTCCTCCGACAAGGAGACGATGTATCACCATTCGAAGTATGCCTATTCACAGCGCTCCATCCAGACCTACTATGACATGACGGCTGATGTGCCGGCACTGGCCATGGAGCACGTAAACGAATCACGCGGACTCAACGTAAGGAACACATGGAATAATGCGACCGTAAGTGTGACCGACCCTCCGATTGGTTACAACCCTGAGAACGGAGGCCGGTATATCATGCTCCAGTATATCTTGGGTACGAGAGCCACGGCGACTTCGGCCGGAAACTGGAACAATAATATAAGATGGAACAGGTTTATAGATTTCAGGAAGCCGCAGAAAAACAATGCGGTCAATGCTCAGAATCTCGTTCTTGAGGCAAGGACCCATACATTGCCGGCTTACAATGATGTAAGCGGGTATAGCGGCAGCCAAACGTACGACCCTGACCGTTCGGGAAGTCCGTACTATGTCAATAGCATGTCGGCATGCCTTAACCGCAACCGCGATCTGGACGGTGACGGATATATAGATGCCAACGAAATAAGGTGGTTTATCCCGTCGACCTATCAGAACATGCGTCTCATTCTGGGGCGGCAGGCTCTCCGTGTGCCCATGATGGACTTCGACGAGATCACATATAAGATAAATGCCGACAACGGATACAATACCCGATTTATGCTGAGTTCTGCCGACGGCAAGGTTATATGGGTCATGGAGGGTATGGCAACGTCCAACTGGACTGAAAGCTGGCTCTATGGAACTCCCTGGTCGCTCCGTTGTGTGCGTTATCTCGGATCGGACCTCGGCACTCCGGTGGCCGGCACGCGTGTTCCGCCGGTGTATAGGCAGGATCCTGACAATCCCAATATTATCCGGATGGTGGCGCTGGATGACCGGGCGATACGCCAGCAGGCATACAGGGGCACACTCGGTATGCCTGCCCATATCCTCACCGACCAGAGGTACAACCGTTGCTACCATGCGTTTGAGATTTCGGACAATGTGATTGTGCTCGACAGTGATCTGGTGGAGACGGAAATGTATTTTTCGGATTATCTGAATAGAAACAACCCTTGCGGGAGTCTCAACAAGGATGGTGATGCAGGTTGGCGTGTCCCGAATCAGAAAGAGTTGACCATCATGTCGTTTATGAAGAAGAACGGAGTGCCGTTTTATCAAGCCGGTGTGTCCGGTGTTGACTATCTCATATCATGTTCGCTTGCATATTTTGACAGGGCAGGCAATCCGTATAACAGCAGTCGGAATACTTCTTCCGAGTCGTTCCGCCTGATGAAAATCCGTACGAGAGATGGTGGGGGCACTCAGGGTGGCGGCAATGGTAAGGTTCCGGACCGTACCTGGGCTGTCCGCTGCGTGAGGGACGTTGAATGACGACATGTCTGGAATGATGAAGGCATCAGTGAGAATATCGGCATGTGTCGCGGTTGCCATGGCGCTTGTCGCGTGCAACGGGAAAGGAGCGGGCGATGCTTCGGCAGTCCGCGCGGATTCCGTCAGGACAGCCGGAGAGCGGATCGTATCCAATCCGGTCGCATACTGGGACAAGGTGGATTTTCTGAGTCCTGCAATCCTGGCCGACACTGCATTCATAGAGCAGAGGTTCGCTGATTTCGCGGCGATGCTGGAGACGGCTGATCCGGAAATCCGCGACTATGCCGTGAAACGTCTTCTTGACCGCGCGGCCGCATCCGAATCCTCCTATTCCCGCATACTGGAGATTGCCGCGCATTATCTCTTCGACCCGGCGTCTCCGATGTACTCTGAGGAGGACTATGTGCCCTTTCTCGAGTATCGCCTGGCGCATCCCGGACTTGGCAGGGAGCCGGAGAATGTGGAGGCTCTGGAGTATAATCTCGGGATGGCGCGCAAGAACGCTCCCGGTTCGCAGGCTGCCGATTTCAGTTTCGAGACTCCTTCCGGCGAGACGCGTTCGCTTCGCCAGACAGACAGCAAAGCCGAAATTCTGCTGATATTCTACGGTCCTGACTGTGAACTGTGCGCCGCGGCCATGGAGCGGCTTGAACGCGACGGAAACATTGCGGGGGCTGTCGCCCGGGGAGAATTGCGGATAGTCATGATATATCCCGGCGATGACCGCCAGGCATGGTTGCGCCATGCCGCCGGACTCCCGGTCGGGTGGGAAGTCGGTATCGACGCCTCCCGCCGCATCGACGTCGAGGAACTATACTGGGTGCGCGCCACTCCATCGGCATACCTTCTCTCTCCTTCGCTGACAGTTCTTGGCAAAAATGTGGCAATCTGAACACAGATCAGGCTAACCGATTGATAGATACCAAGTATTAATTGCTGATTGGAACAGTCACAATGGCGGTTCCAAAACTTTTTTTGCGTATGCCAACATTTTTTAGTAAATTTGCTGACTATAGCTCCATTAAGGGAGATAATTACCAATGAGTAATCTGAAAAAACTTATTTTCGCGGGTATTGTCGCCCTCGCCTCCGCGTTCGGAGCGTCCTCGCAGGTCGTGGCCTTGAAAACCAATCTGATAGGCGACGCATTGCTGAGTCCGAATCTTGGCGTAGAGTTCGGCCTCTCCCCGAAATGGTCTCTCGAGATATCGGGACAGACCAATCTGTGGCCTATCGAGGGCCACACGTGGAAGCACTGGGCGGTGCAGCCTGAGCTTCGTTTCTGGTTCTGCCGCCGTTTTGCCGGACATTTCCTCGGCCTTCACGGTCTCGGAGGCATGTACAATTTAGGTAATATCAATTTTCCGGTCAACGCTCTCGGAAGCGATTTCCGCGATCTCAAGAATAACCGTTATCAGGGCTGGGCGGCCGGAGCGGGCATCGCCTACGGGTACGCATGGCCTGTCCACAAGCACTGGAACATCGAGGCCGAGATCGGCATAGGCTGGCTTTACACCCGTTATGACCGATACCCTTGCGCGGTATGCGGCAACAAGACGGCCGAAAATGTGCCCCACAATTATTACGGACCCACCAAGGCGGCCGTAAGTGTAGTCTACTTGTTCTAAAACACCAGGAAAATGAAGAAGCAAATATTCGCGGCGCTTGCCGCAGCGGCCATCGCTTTTCCCGGTGGCGCGGCGTCCCGGAGTGTGGGCGCTCTCAGCATAACGGACATTGATATCGCCCGTAACCGCAACAACATAACCCTCTCGATGAATGTGGACCAGCGCGGTTACCGGCTTTCTTCCAACACCCGCTGGGAGGTGACGCCGGTGATTGTCTCCGCCGACTCGTCGCACTCGGTCTCTCTCCGTCCCTTCGAGGTGGCGGGCAAGAACGCCTGGTACTATGAGCAGCGTCTGGGGCGTGCAGCCGAGGTCGCGTTGCTGCGCGCCGGCAAAAAGAAAGTCTATGGTTATTCCGACGCTGTTCCATACCAGGACTGGATGGAGCATTCGAGCGTATATTTCAACGTTGAGCGTGTCTCCTGCTGCGGCGACCGTCCCGTGGTCGGTCCGCAGACCGAGCCTGTGGCCATGCTCAACTTCACCCCGCCGATGTATCAGGCTGCCTTCTCCTACGTGGTGCCGGTGAGGGAGGAGGTGAAGCAGCGTACCCTCAGCGGCCGTGCATACGTGAACTTCCGCGTGAATAAGACCGAGATCGTGCCTGAATATATGAACAATACGGTGGAGTTGCGCAAGATCCTCAATTCCATCGATTCCGTCAGGCTTAACAAGGATGCCACAGTAGACACTATAATGCTCACCGGCTATGCCTCCCCCGAGGGACCCTACCGGAACAACGTCCGTCTCGCCGAAGGCCGTACCAGGGCCGTACGCGATTATGTGGAACGCCTCTATGATTTCCCGGCAAAGGTGTACTTCACAAGTTCCGTGCCCGAGGATTGGGACGGCCTGCGCGAGTATGTGGCCAAGAGCAATCTTGCCGATCGCGACGCCATTCTCGCCTTCATCGACGAGCGCACACCGATAGAAGACCGCAATGACCAGCTGCGCAGCCGTTTCCCCGAAAGCTACAGGTTCCTGCTCGAAAACGAGTACCCCTGGCTCCGTCACACCGATTACTATATTCATTATACCATCCGCCAGTACACCACTGTCGAGGAGATTCTGTCGGTGATGGAGAAGACTCCGAGCAATCTGAGCCTCAATGAATTCTTTACCGCTGCAAAGTCATTCCCCGAGGGAAGCAAGGAGTTCTGTGACATTCTGGAAAAGGCTGTCCTCTACTATCCGCATGACGAGCGGGCCAATCTGAACGCCGCCAACGCTGCAATGAGCAAGGGCGCCTACCACCGGGCCAGCCTCTATCTCGGCAATGCCGGCAACGGCGCCGAGGCCGAATATCTGAGAGGTGTTCTCGCCGCCCTTGAGAAGGATTACGGCAAGGCTCTTCAGCATCTTGGAAAGGCCGGAAAATCCGACAGGGTACAGGCGGCGCTCCTTCAGGTGGAGCAGCTCAGGAATGCCGAACCGGTGAAATATCTGCAATAAGCATTAATTCACTTTTTTGATGTAAGTGCGATGGTAAAGAAGACACGCGACAGATTCATCGAGGTGGCCCGTTCCCTTTTCGCGAGAAAGGGGGTGGAGAACACCACCATGAATGATATCGCCGCCGCCTCCGACAAGGGACGGCGTACCATCTATACTTACTTCAAGAGCAAAAGGGAGATTTTCAACGCGGTGATAGAGACCGAGACCGACGACCTATTGCGCAATCTGCGCATTATCGTGGCCAAGCCGATTTCGCCCGAGAAGAAACTCTGCGAATATGTGGGAACGCGTCTCGACACCATGCGCGAGATAGTGAGCCGCAACGGTTCGTTGCGTGCCGGTTTCTTCCGTGATGTCCGGAAAGTGGACCGCGCCCGTAACCTTATCTCTAAAAAGGAGATAGTATTCCTGATGAGGATTCTTACGGAGGGAGTGGAGAGCGGTGATTTCGACATCCCCGACGTGAAGGAGTGGGCCATACTCATCACCAATTCCATCAACGGCATGGATGTGCCTTACATACGTGATTCCCTGACCGAGTACGGTGTGGACAAGGAAAAGATCAAAATCATGCTCGCCGACCTGATTCTGAACGGAATCAAAGTGCGGTGAGTCTCTAAATAACAGTAACAGAATATGAAATTACTTGAAGGAAAAGTGGCTGTCGTCACAGGCGCGGCCCGTGGAATAGGAAAGGAGATTGCACTGAAATATGCGTCGGAAGGCGCCGATATCGCGTTTACCGACCTTGTGATCGACGAGAACGGCAAGAAGACCGAGGAGGAGATCGCCGCCCTCGGCGTGCGTTGCAAGGGCTATCCCTCAGATGCTTCCGATTTTGCCGCCACCGAAGCTGTGGTGGAGGAGATAAAGAAGGATTTCGGCCGTATCGATGTTCTGGTCAACAACGCCGGTATCACGATGGACGGTCTCATGCTCCGCATGACCGAGAAGCAGTGGGACAAGGTCATTTCCGTCAACCTCAAGTCAGCGTTCAACTATATCCATGCCGTTCTCCCCATAATGATGCGTCAGAAATCAGGCTCGATCATCAATATGGCGTCGGTGGTTGGCGTGCATGGCAACGCCGGCCAGGCTAACTATGCGGCCTCCAAGGCCGGTCTGATCGCGCTTGCCAAGAGTATTGCCCAGGAGGTAGGCTCCCGGGGCATCCGCGCAAACGCCATCGCTCCCGGATTTATCGAGACTGCGATGACCGAGGCGCTTCCCGCGGAAGTCCGTGAGGAATGGGCCAGCAAGATTCCGCTTCGCCGCGGCGGCAAGGTGGAGGACATTGCCAACGTCGCGACCTTCCTTGCTTCCGACATGGCGGGTTATGTCACCGGCCAGGTGATTCAGGTCGACGGCGGCATGAACATGTGATGGTCTGTGTCCCATGAGGAAATACGCAGTTATAGTGGCGGGTGGCGAAGGCCGCCGCGCCGGAGGAGATTTGCCCAAGCAGTTCAGGAAACTGCTGGGCATTCCTTTGTTATGGTGGTCGGTCAGGGCTTTCCACACAGAGGATCCTTCCACGGAGATTGCCATTGTGATTCATCCCGGTTTCTTTGATGACTGGGACCTGCTCTATGCGGATCTCCCGGAGGAGGACAGGCGCATACCTGTGAGAATCGTATGCGGGGGTGCCACCAGGTTTCACTCCGTCACCAACGGCGTGACGGGGATTCCCGCATCGGAGGATGCGATGGTGGCGGTGCATGATGCGGCGCGTCCTGTGGTCTCTCCCGAGCTGATTGCGCGCGGATGGGAAACTTGCCGCCGCCATGCGGCCGCGGTGCCGGCGGTGCCGCTGACCGATTCGCTGCGCCGTCTTGAGGGAGAGGGGAGCGTGGCGGTGCCGCGCCAGGAGTTCGTGGCGGTGCAGACGCCTCAGGTGTTCCGGGCCGATATCCTCAAGGATGCCTGCGCGCAGACCGAGCGCGATGATGCCCTTTTCTCTGACGATGCCTCGGCCGTAGAGGCAACAGGGCGACGCGTGGCCCTTTTCGAGGGAGACCCTGAGAACATCAAGGTGACGCGTCCGTTCGATTTCGATATTGCCGCACTGCTTCTCAAGAAAACTCACTGAATTGTTCTTCGACACCGACATAAAGTTCCTGAAAGGCGTGGGAGAGCGTCGGGCCAAGACGCTGACCGACGAGTTGGGGTTGCGGACTTTCCGCGACCTCGCTTTCATGTTCCCTTATAAGTATGTGGACAGAAGTCGGTTTTATGTAATATCGGAACTGTCCGGCGAGATGCCGATGGTCCAGATCCGCGGCAGTTTCATCAGCTTCACCGAGGAAGGAGAGGGTGCGCGGAAAAGACTTGTGGGTGTTTTCACAGACGGGCGCAAGATGATGCAGACTGTCTGGTTTTCGAAAATCTCCGCCATCAGGGGACTTTACCGTCCCGGCGTGGAGTATGTGATTTTCGGCAAACCGTCACTTTTCAGGAATGTCTGGTCGATGGCCCATCCTGAGGTGTCGAAGTTCAATCCGGAAAATCCCCCTTCGGGATTTCGTGGAATCTACTCCCTGTCGGAAACCAGCCGCAAGAACGGCTTTACGGTCAGGAATATAAGTGCGCTGGTAGAGAATCTGCTGAAGCATCCGGGTTTTCAGACAGTTCCCGATACGCTCCCTGCCGAAGTGGTGTCGGCCTATCGTCTGATGCCGATGAAGGAGGCAATCGTCAATCTTCATTTTCCGGAGACTCCCGAAGCTCTTCAGAAAGCTCGGGAGAGGATGAAATTCGAGGAACTTTTTTATCTGCAGATGCATATTCTCCGGTTTTCACGCGAGAGGGGGCGCCGTATCCGGGGCGAGGTGTTCGCGCGGATAGGGGAGATGTTCAACGGGTTCTATAATGAAGTTCTTCCTTTTCCGCTCACCGGTGCGCAGAAGCGGGTGTTGCGTGAGATCCGTGAGGACATGCGGACCGGACGGCAGATGAACCGCCTTCTCCAGGGCGATGTAGGGTCGGGGAAGACTCTTGTGGCTTTCATGACGATGCTTATGGGAGCCGACAACGGCTGCCAGTCTGCGATGATGGCACCGACGGAGATTCTCGCCACGCAGCATTACGAGACAATCCGCGAGTGGGCCGCCCCCCTCGGGCTGAGGGTCGAGCTGCTCACGGGAAGCACCCGTGTGCGACAGCGCCGAGTCATCCACGAGGGCCTCGAGAACGGTGATATACAGATCATTGTAGGTACGCATGCGCTGATAGAGGATACGGTGAAGTTCAGGCGGCTCGGCGTGGCCGTCATTGACGAGCAGCACCGTTTCGGCGTCGCGCAGCGCGCCCGGATGTGGCAGAAGAGTGCGGTTGCACCTCATGTACTCGTGATGACAGCCACTCCGATCCCGCGCACACTTGCCATGACCGTCTACGGTGACCTCGATGTCTCCGTGATAGATGAACTGCCTCCCGGCCGTAAACCGGTGACGACCCTGCTCCGCTTCGACGAGAACCGTGGGGAGGTGAACCGTCTTCTCGGCCGGGAACTTGCCGCCGGACGGCAGGCGTATATCGTGTATCCGCTCATCACCGACAATCCCAAACTGGAACTCAAGAGCGTGGAGAACGGATTTGAACGGATATCGGGAATTTTTCCGCAGTACAGGGTGTGTATGGTCCATGGCCGGATGAAGCCGGACGTGAAGGAGGAACAGATGCGCCGATTTATCTCCGGCGAGGCCCGTATCATGGTGGCAACCACCGTGATAGAGGTCGGTGTGAATGTCCCGAACGCCTCGGTGATGGTGATAGAGAATGCCGAGAGGTTCGGCCTTTCGCAGCTCCATCAGTTGCGTGGCCGTGTGGGACGCGGCTCCGACAAGAGTTATTGTGTGCTCGTCACCAGGGAGAAGACCGGCGGCGACACCCGCAAGCGGCTCGGTATCATGACAGAGACGAGCGACGGCTTTGTCATCTCGGAGGCCGACATGCGTATGCGCGGTCCGGGCGATATGGAGGGTACCCAGCAGAGCGGTCTCGCCTTCAGTCTCCAGGTGGCGAATCTGACCACCGACGGGCAGATACTCGCGCTTGCCCGCGAGGCGGCGGGAAGAATTCTTGACGCGCATCCCGAGCTGCTCGAACGGGAACCGCGTAAGCAGGATGGTCCGGCATCCGGACAGTCCCCAATAGTGCCCATAGCGGTGCAAAATCAGAAAATACTTGCGCTTTCAGCCTCCGGGACCGATACATTGTGCGCCGAATTACGTTATAGATTTGCGAAGAGTGTCGACTGGTCCCGGATTTCGTAAGGTCGATCGCCTCCGATGTAAAGTTATGTTTTTATGAGAGAGAAGGAATTTTTACCCCTGGTGCGTGAGAAACTGGGGATCGAGGAGCTGAATCCCATGCAGCTGAAGATGATGCAGGCTCACAGCGAGAGCCGAGACATCATCCTGCTGTCGCCTACGGGCAGCGGCAAGACACTTGCTTTCATACTGCCGATGCTCAAGATGCTCCGTCCCTCCACCGGGCGCGTCCAGGCGGTGGTGGTCGCCCCGAGCCGCGAACTGGTGATTCAGATCGCGGGAATCGTCGGCAAAATCGCCGCGGGTCTCAAGACGACACCGTTATATGGAGGCCACAAGGTGGAGGACGAGGTGAATTCGCTGGCGGCCGGCACCGATATCATCGTGGCTACCCCCGGGCGGCTGCTCGATCACATCAACCGGCGCAATATCGATGTGCTCCCTACGCGTATGCTTGTGCTTGATGAGTTTGACAAGAGTCTCGAACTCGGTTTCGAGACAGAGATGAAGAAGATAGTGGCGAGACTGAAGAATGTGAGCCGCGTGATTCTGACATCGGCTACCCGCGCCGACATTCTTCCCGATTTCCTGAAGCTCGACAACCCGCTGACTCTCGATTTCCTTGAAGACAACGAAAAGTTGCGCAACCGGATAAGGGTACACCGTGTGGACTCTGACGCAAATGATAAACTCGACTCTCTTCTGACTCTTTTGCAGAATCTTTCCGCAGAGGGACATCCGGACAGAAGCATTATTTTCGTGAATCATCGTGAGAGCGCGGAGCGCGTGGCGAATTTCTTGAAGAGGAAAGGTTTGCCGGCGGTGCTCTATCATGGCGCCCTCGACCAGCGGGAGCGCGAGCAGGCTGTGGCGCGTTTCAACAATGGCAGTCGGCCGGTGCTCGTGGCCACCGATCTTGCCGCCCGCGGTCTCGATATCAAAAACGTCAGAAACATCATCCATTACCACCAGCCGCTCACTCCCGAAACCTGGACACACCGTAACGGCCGCACCGCCCGCGTTGACGCCGACGGCGACATATTCGTGCTTGTCGGACCTCACGAGGATATCAAGGACTATGTCGCTTTTGACGATTCCAGATATCTTGATCAGGAGAAAGTCCCCGGGTTGGCCGCTCCTTCGGAAACCATCTTTTTCTCTGCCGGACGGCGCGAGAAACTGTCAAAAGGAGATATCCTCGGTTTCCTGGTGAAAGAGGGAGGAATCGAACCGCAGCAGATAGGGGTGATTGATGTGTTCGACCACTATGCGCTCGCCGCCGTGGATCGGCAGCAAGCGCCGATGCTGATGGAGCGGGTCAAGGGGAAGAAAATCAAAGGAGAGAAGCGGATGATTTCTCTTCTGGACTGAACAGTGAAAATCATTTCATAAAATTTATAAATATCTATATATTATAAAATATACAGAAGAATTAAGTTGTAATTACATTTTTGAATGAAAAAATATCCCTGTTGTAGGTATTTTGTGGAGAATTTTAGTAACTTTGCGTCCATATCGGTATTATTTTGTACTATCCGGAAACGGAGTTGATAAGGCCGGACGAAAGTTAGACCGGGAACGCCGTACTGAAGTGCGGCAGAGATAATGAAAATATAATAAACTCAAATTATAGCGAAAAAATGAGTAAAACAAAGAAATTCCTGACATGCGATGGCAATCAGGCTGCCGCGCATATAAGCTACATGTTTAGCGAGGTGGCGGCGATCTATCCCATCACTCCCTCGTCGACGATGGCGGAGTATGTCGATGACTGGTCGGCTGCCGGTAGAAAGAATATCTTCGGCGAGACAGTCCATGTCCAGGAGATGCAGAGTGAGGCCGGTGCCGCAGGTGCTGTCCACGGCTCTCTTCAGGCCGGTGCTCTCACCACGACATATACAGCGTCGCAGGGTCTCCTGCTGATGATTCCTAATATGTACAAGATTGCCGGCGAACTCCTTCCCTGTGTGTTCCATGTGTCGGCGCGTACACTCGCTTCCCATGCTCTCAGTATTTTCGGGGACCATCAGGATGTGATGAGCGCCCGACAGACCGGTTTCGCCATGTTCTGCGAAGGCAGCGTGCAGGAGGTGATGGATCTTGCTGCCGTAGCTCATCTTTCGGCAATCAAGGGCCGCGTTCCCTTCATCAATTTCTTCGACGGTTTCCGCACCTCGCATGAAATCCAGAAAATAGAGGCTCTTTCGGAGGAAGACCTCGCACCCCTCCTGGACCGCAAAGCGCTGGAGGAATTCCGCGCCGGAGCCCTCAGTCCCGACGCCCCCGTGGCCCGCGGTATGGCCGAGAACCCCGACGTGTTCTTCCAGCACCGCGAGGCAAGCAACAGATATTATGAGGCTATTCCTGAAATAGTGGAGGAATATGTAAAGGAGATGAACCGCCTCACGGGCCGCAATTACGGCCTATTCGATTATTACGGCGATCCGGAGGCCGACCGCGTGATCATCGCGATGGGTTCGGTGACTGAGACCATAAAGGAGACCATCGACTATCTCCGCGCCGGCGGCGAGAAGGTGGGTCTTGTGGCGGTGCATCTCTACCGCCCCTTCTCTGCACGTCATTTCCTCGCCGCAGTGCCGGCGAGTGTCCGCAGGATTGCCGTGCTCGACCGCACCAAGGAACCCGGAGCCAACGGTGAGCCCCTCTACCTCGATGTGCGCGACTGTTTCTACGGCAGGGAGAACGCCCCGATGATAATCGGCGGACGTTACGGCCTCAGTTCCAAGGACACCACTCCGGCGCAGATTCTCGAAGTGTACCGCAATCTCGCCGCCGAAACACCCAAAAACGGATTCACCATCGGTATCGAGGATGACGTTACCAACCTTTCTCTGCCGGTTGTGCCCGAAATAAACATCGGCGGCAAAGGTATGTTCCAGGCCAAGTTCTACGGACTCGGAGCCGACGGAACAGTGGGTGCCAACAAGAACTCCGTGAAAATCATCGGCGACAACACCGACAAGTACTGTCAGGCTTATTTCGCATACGACTCGAAGAAGTCGGGAGGTTTCACATGCTCGCATCTCCGCTTCGGTGATGAGCCAATCCGGTCGACATATCTTGTGAATACTCCCAATTTCGTGGCATGTCACGTGCAGGCTTATCTTCACATGTACGATGTGACACGCGGACTCCAGCCCAACGGCACTTTCCTGCTCAACACCATCTGGGAGGGCGACGAACTCGCCGCCAACCTTCCCAACAGGGTGAAACGCTATTTCGCGGAGAACAATATCACGGTATATTACATAAACGCGACCCGTATTGCCCAGGAGATCGGTCTCGGCAACCGTACCAACACCATTCTCCAGAGCGCATTCTTCCGCATCACGGAGGTGATTCCCGTGGATCTCGCAATCGAGCAGATGAAGAAGTTCATCGTGAAGAGCTATGGGAAGAAAGGTGAGAATGTCGTGAACATGAACAATCAGGCAGTTGACCGCGGCGGCGAGTACCGTCGTCTTGAGGTCAGGCCTGAGTGGGCGTCGCTTGCCGATGACGCTCCGACCCTTGCTCCGGCTCCCGAGTTTATCGAGACAGTTGTGCGTCCGATCAACGCTCAGGATGGAGACCTGCTCCCCGTCAGCAAGTTCGTAGACTGTCCGGACGGCACCTGGCCGCTCGGTACCGCCGCTTACGAGAAGCGCGGCGTTGCCACGTTCGTGCCCGAATGGAATCCAGAGAACTGTATTCAGTGTAACCGCTGTTCCTACGTCTGTCCCCATGCTTCGATCCGTCCTTTCGTGCTGACCCCCGAGGAGGCTGCCAAGGCACCATTCGGCGAGGAGCACTCGATCCCGGCGATTGGCAAGGAATTCGTTTCAGGCAGCCGCTTCGTTCAGCAGGTCGATGTGCTCGACTGTCTCGGCTGCGGCAACTGCGTGGATGTCTGCCCGGGCAAGAAAGGCAACAAGGCTCTCGCGATGCGCGCGCTCCATACGCAGGAAGCCCAGGACAGGAACTGGGAATGGCTCGTCAGGAATGTCACCAACAAGGCCGACAAGGTTAATGTCGCCCTCAATGTGAAGAACTCCCAGTTCGCACAGCCTCTCTTCGAGTTCTCCGGTGCCTGCTCCGGATGTGGCGAGACTCCCTACATCAAGCTTATCACCCAGCTCTTCGGCGACCGCGAGATCGTGGCCAACGCCACCGGATGCTCCTCGATTTATTCCGGATCGGTGCCCAGCACTCCCTATACGGTCAATGAGAAGGGTCACGGTCCTGCATGGGCAAACTCCCTGTTCGAGGACTTCTGTGAGTACGGACTCGGTATGTACATAGGTTACGAGAAGCTGCGCGACCGTGTCAAGGAAGCCGCCGCCGGCCTTTACACTTCAGGACAGGCTCCGGCTGCGACGCGCGAAGCCGCTAAGCGCTGGCTCGACGGATGCGATGACGGTCCCGTCTCCCGCGTGACAGGCGAGGCTCTTGTGGAGGCCTGCCGTGAGGGTGCGGAGAAGGATTGTCCCGACTGCCGCACCATCGTGGAACTCTCGCACTACCTCACCAGACGCAGCCAGTGGATCATCGGTGGCGACGGCGCAAGCTACGACATAGGCTTCGGCGGTCTCGACCACGTCATCGCCTCAGGCAAGAATGTCAATATACTCGTGCTCGACACCGAGGTTTACTCCAATACAGGCGGCCAGAGTTCCAAGTCGACCCCGATCGGAGCCATCGCAAAGTTCGCCGCCGCCGGCAAGCGAATCCGCAAGAAGGATCTCGGACTCATCGCCACCACCTACGGTTATGTGTATGTGGCCCAGATCGCGATGGGTGCTGATCAGGCGCAGACCCTTGCTGCTATACGCGAGGCGGAGGCTTACGACGGCCCATCGCTTGTGATCGCCTATTCGCCCTGTATCAATCATGGCATCAAGAAGGGTATGGGGCACAGTCAGGCTGAGGAGAAAGAGGCCGTGGAATGCGGGTACTGGCACCTCTGGCGCTACAACCCCGAACTCGAGAGCCAGGGCAAGAACCCCTTCTCGCTCGACAGCAAGGAACCCGATTGGGACAAGTTCTATGATTTCCTCAAGGGAGAGGTGCGTTTCGCTTCGCTCTACAAGATGTATCCCAAGGATGCAGAGGAACTCTTCAAGGCAGCCCGGGACAACGCCCGCTGGCGCTATAACAACTACAAGCGCCTCGCAGCTCAGAACTGGGGCGTGGATCCCGAACTGACCCCCGAGGAAATCGAGCTCCGTAAGCATACCTGAAATAACAAACACTGAATAAAAAACAGAGCCTCCCGCAGAAGGAGGCTCTGTTTTTTTAGCGTACGTGCCGGAGATGCTTTTACAGCCTGGGTGTCAGTCTTTCAGATAGTACTCGATTGTCGAGACTACACGTACCCGCTTGATGGAGGGTGTGTACTGGTCGCGGTCTTCGATGGAGAACTGTCCCTGCGACGCTGATTTGATCTTGCCCAGACGGCTTTCGGAGTCCTCGGCAAATTTCTGTGCCGCCTTGCGGGCATTCCTGGTCGCGTCGGCAACCATATCCGGTTTGATCTGGTTAAGTTCGGTGAATTCATATAAAGTCTGATAGTTGTAGTCGCCGGCCACAATTGCGATTCCCTGCTGCATCAGCTCCGTTTGTTTGTTCATCAGCTCCTGGATCTTTGCTACCTGCGACGATGTCACCACCACCACCGTGGTGACATTGTATCGGTAGGGCGGGGGAGTGCCGCCGTAGCTGTCGGCCTGCATGTCCTGCACCTTAGGAGCGTTAACCTGAAATTCCTTGTCTGTTATACCGTTCTTCTTCAAGAAATTGACAATTGCATCGTCAGTGGCCGACACCTGGCTGTAGATCTGCGTCAGGTCGTTGCCGACTATCTTGCTGACTATAGGCCAGGTCACCTTGTTGGCGTTGACCTCTCTCTCGCTGAGGCCGCGGACTGCGACCACGCGCGAATTGGAGGATACCATACCAAAGCCGTTACGGATGCAGATACCCAGCATCAATAGGCCGATGGCTATGAACACCGCCGGCATCCATGCGCTCACGGTCTTGAGAGGAGACAGTGTCCCTTCCCGATTGTTCTCGTCGTTCTTCATATTTCAATTATTTTGATGTGATTTTTAACCTTATAACGCTCCCGAATGTACATTTATCAAAAAAAATTCGTAAATTTGCGGTTCAAACGCGAAATAATTATGCTTGACAAGATAATGGCTCTCCGCGAGGAGATAAATGCCGCCATCGCGTCCGACATGGAGGCGGTAGAGCAGCTGCGCATCAAATATCTGAGTAAGAAAGGTCTCGTGTCTTCGCTGATGGCCGACTTCCGTTCCGTACCTGCCGATCAGAAACGGGAGGTAGGGCAGAAAATCAACGAGTTGAAGACTTTCGCAACTGAAAAGATTAATTCTCTGAGGGATGCGTTCCTTCTCAAGGAGGATGACTCATGCGATGATCTCGACCTTACGCGTACCGCGTCACCTGAGCAACTTGGCACCCGCCACCCTCTGTCGGTGGTGCGCAACGAGATTCTGCGCATTTTCGCAGGCATGGGCTTTACTATTGCCGAAGGTCCCGAGATAGAGGATGACTGGCACGTGTTTGAAAGTCTTAATTTCCCTCCCGACCATCCCGCTCGCGACATGCAGGACACTTTCTTCATCTCGCGTGATCCTTTCGAAGTGCTTCTCCGCACACACACTTCTTCGGTGCAGACCCGGATGATGGAGCACACGCAGCCCCCCATCCGAATCGTATGTCCGGGACGCGTCTACCGCAACGAGGCCATCTCCGCGCGCGCGCACTGCTTCTTCCATCAGGTGGAGGGGTTGTATATCGACCGCAATGTGTCGTTTGTCGATCTCAAGCAGGTTCTTCTCGGATTTGCAACCCGTATGTTCGGCCCGGATACCAAGATCCGTCTCCGTCCCTCATATTTCCCATTCACCGAACCCTCTGCCGAGATGGACATATCATGCGACATCTGCGGTGGCAAAGGCTGCGCGCTCTGCAAGGGAACCGGATGGGTTGAGATTCTCGGATGCGGTATGGTGGACCCCAACGTGCTGAAAGCATGTGGTATCGACCCCGAGATCTACACCGGTTACGCCTTCGGTATGG
>ERZ777305.508-NODE-508-length-63600-cov-4.376584_pt1 | contig 63600 bp, 60 predicted proteins | sample MGYA00374965_ERZ777305 | MGnify/ENA primary metagenome ERZ777305 (study PRJEB29328, sample SAMD00013331) | mouse gut metagenome | study: EMG produced TPA metagenomics assembly of the Metagenome analysis of fecal microbiota from mouse which was promoted...
GAAAGTGGAGCAAAAGAGGAAGATGTAGCATCTATTACTACGACGCTAGACAAATTAGAAAAAGTTAGTGAAGAAGAAATTGTCGATGCTTTATTAAAACAAGGTCTAAGTAGAAAAGATATTCAGGAATTGCTAACTAATTTCAAGTTGAGTTTAGAAGAATTAAGCGAAAAATATGCAAATACTTCTAATGAACTTATAAAAAATGGTTTAGAAGAGATAAATAGTTTAACAAATTATCTTGATAATTTGGGTTTATTAAATGTTTGCAGATTTACGCCATCTTTAGCTCGTGGTCAAAATTATTATACGGGAAATGTCTTTGAAGTATATGATGCTGATGCTTACATTACAAGCAGTATTGGTGCTGGAGGAAGATATGATAAGATGATAACAAATTTTATTGATGATGGTAATTCCTATCCAGCAGTAGGTATAAGTTTTGGATTATCCGCGCTATATGAAATATTGAAAAAACGTGCAGACTTCAGTGAAAAATCCAATATTGATTTTTATGTTATTCCTATGAATACAAAGATAGAATCTTTGCGACTTGCCAATATCTTGCGAAAAATGGATTATAAAGTAGATATAGAGGTAATGGATAGAAAAGTAAAAAAGAGCATTGCCTATGCTGATAAAGAGAAAATACCATATGTTATTATTTTAGGAGAAGATGAAATAAATAATGGAAAATTTAAAATAAAGGATATGTTACAGCAAAAAGAAATAGAAATATCTTTTGAAGATATTGAAAAAATACGTGAAATAATATAATATTAATTTAGAAGGATGGATTAATATGCGTGAAATAGAATTGAAATTTCAAGTAGATAATTTTGATAAAATTAAGAGTATACTTGATGATAATAATGAGAAGTTAAGTGAGGAATATCATCAATCGGATACTATTTATGTAAGCGATTTAAATGATACCGAAAGTAAAGAAGGATCTATATGGCTAAGAGTTAGAAAAGTCAATGATAAAATTGAAATGAACTTAAAGAAGCAAAGTGCTAAAAAGATGGAATCCGAAGAGATAGAGTTTGAAGTAAGTGATTATTTTCTTGCCAATAAATTTTTGAGTGCTCTTGGATATAAAGAATGGGTTCAAGTAAATAAAAAAAGAGTATATTCCAAATATGACGATGTCAATATCTGCATGGATGAAGTGGAAAGATTGGGATATTTTATTGAACTGGAATTGTTAATAGATGAAAATGATGAAAAAGATTATGAAAGTATCTTGCTTGATTATGCTAAGAAATTGGGAATAGATACCGATAGACGAATCAATAGTCATTATGATACGATGATATCCGAATTGGATAAATAGGTATGTTAAGGCGACTTTTTAGTCGTCTTTTTTTATTGATGTATGTTATACTATTGACATAGTAAGTGGTGGAAAAATGAAGAATTACGACTATATTATAATTGGTGCGGGATTAGCCGGTACAACTCTTGGATTGGAATTATTAAAACAAAATAAAAGGGTCTTGATAATTGAAAAACAAGATATAAAAAAACGTGAAAAGTTATGTGGGGGATTACTTACCAAAAAGGCATATAAGTTATTGAGTAGTATTATTGACATTGATGAGATAAATATTACTAAATATAATAATCCTATATTTCATAATGGCGATAAATCATTTTCTTTAAATCTTGAAATATTTACACTAAATCGCGTTGATTTAGATAACTATTTGTTCAATCTTTATTTAAAGAAAGGGGGAAAAATTATTACGGGAGCGACTTTTTCAAGTATAGATATCTTTAAAAATGTCATTACAGTAGAGAAAAGAGAGTATTCGTACAAATATCTTATTGGTGCTGATGGAATAAATAGTACTTTAAGAGAGTTTGTAACGCATCGTCAACAACGAAAGCATTTGGCATTAGAGGTAAAGGATGTACCGAGAAAAGATATAGAACTATATTTTATGAAAGATTTTAAAGGATATGCTTGGATTATTCCCAATTATAAATATAGCATGATTGGAATAGGAGAGATAAAGAAGGGGGAAAAAAGCATTACCTATGTGTTTGATGAATATTTAAAACAGTTAGGCATTAAAGATAAAGATATTCGCGGAGCATTTCTTCCTTCGGGAGATGATTTCTTTTTCAATTATCAAAATATCTTTTTTATTGGGGATAGTGCTGGGCTTGCCTCACCTTTGACGAGAGAAGGAATTTATTACGCCTTATTGTCGGCCAAAATACTCAGTGAAAATTTCAATAAGAATTACCAGAGGAAAATGCGAAAATATTTAGTCAACTTGTACATATCTAAATTTTACGGCTTATTTGTCTATTCGCCATTTTGGCGCAACCTTGTATTTAATTATCACAATTTTTTTCTCTTCAGGTTTGCTTTAAATATATTTTTTAAAATCGTTTTATAGTCGTTTTAAAATATGAATTTCTATAGTATAATTAGGTCAAGAGTAAAGAGGTGTCATCTATGAAGAATACTATAAGAAATTTAAAAGAGGTCTATAAATATGGTCGAAAATATCGTCGAAGTTTAATAATATTTACAATTATCTCTCTTACGAATATTGTCATCAATGTTATTTATCCAATTTATACGGGAAAACTTTTAGTTGCCTTAACGGGAACATTGTTTAATCAATTAATTATGGCAGCTTTAATTTGCTTTGGATTATCGATTTTCTGTGATTTTACTACGGTTCTTTTAAGACGCAATACGCAAGTATTTTTTAGAGGTACTACCAAAGATATTCAAATGGATGTTGCTAAGCAAGTATTAAATATCGAACTTGAATCAATTGATTCTCATGGCAGTGGAACTTTTATTCAAAGACTTGGAAAAGATACTGATGATATGTCGCGCGTATTTACTCGAGGAATGGCATATTTAACAAGCATATTAACAGATATTGGTATCTTTGTAGCTGTATTTATGATAGATAAAGTTATATTTATATATTTATTAATATGTTCCATTATTTTGACTATATTTCAACTTCTCAAAGCCAAAGCAGTCAATAGAGCTGATAAGAAATATCGTCGTCAAAATGAGAGAACAAATGGATTGATTGGGGAGCTAATTAGGGGTATTCGCGATATTAAAATGCTCTATGCTAAGAATTCCTTTGTCGATAATATTGAAGAAAATATAGATAAGTTAACCGAGACAAACTTTAATATGCGCAATGTGGAGATAGATTATAATTGCGCTATAGATATTATCTATGATATATGTGAACTAGGTTTGATATTCTTAATGATTTATTTGTTATCTACGGGAAAAATCAATGTGGCATCGGCAATAGTTATATATAATTATCGTACGCGTATATTTAATAATTTGATGAAAAATGTCGATAGTTTACTTGAGGAGATTCGCGGTTTTAATTTATCTTGTAATCGAGTTTTTAGTATTCTCTATGGAAATGAATTTAAAAAAGAAGTATTTGGAACTAAGCATATTAAAAGAATTCATGGTGATTTAGAGTTTAAAGATGTACATTTTAGTTATGGAAAAAATAAAGTATTAGATGGCATGAGTTTTAAAGTTAATAAAAATGAAACAGTAGCATTTGTTGGAAAAAGTGGAGTTGGCAAGACGACTATTTTCTCTTTATTATGTAAATTATATAATCATGAATCGGGGTCAATTTATTTAGATAGCTATGACATAAAGGAGTTAGATGAGGAGTCAATTCGCAATAATATTACGATTATTAGTCAAAATCCATATATTTTTAATATGAGTATAAGAGATAATTTCCGCCTTATTAAAAAGGATGTAACGGATAGAGAGATTAAAAAAGCTTGTAAATTAGCCTGCCTAACAGACTTTATCGAAAGCATTCCCGATAAATATGATACTATTATTGGCGAGGGAGGAGTTAATCTCTCTGATGGCCAAAGACAGAGACTAGCCATTGCGCGAGCATTTATTCAAGATACTAAAATAATTTTATTTGATGAAGCAACAAGTGCCTTAGATAATGAGACACAGAAGGATATTCAGGAAGCTATTAATAATATGAAAGATAAATATACGATTCTAATCATTGCTCATCGTCTTTCGACAATAGTGGAAGCGGATCGTATTATGATAGTAGACGATGGAAAGATAATTGCCACTGGTACACATAAAGAATTACTGCGCAAGAATAAATATTACAAAAAACTATATGAAAAAGAAGTAATTGAGGATTAAGATGAAAAAAAATGTTATCGCATTGCATTTTATATTAACCATTATTGCATGGACATCTTTCCTTTGGCTAGATTGGAAAATTATTGCAATATTTTCTCTCGCACATATAATTATGCTAAAATTGGGTAATGGTTGTTTTATGTCACATTATCAATTCCAGGATAAGAAAACTAATAATACCCGCTTTTATGAATGGTGGCTAGGGCTAATGGGAATTAAGAATTATAATCGGGAAAAATTAAGAATATTTATGACCTATTTTGTTCCATTAATAATTGTTATAGTGGGCATTATTTTACAAGATGTATTAAAAATAATAACACCTTTCATATAGGTATGTTATAATATAGATAACACTAGTAATGTGAAACTAGACCCTAGAGATAGGTATGATCGACGTCATATCTATCTTTTTTTATAGGAGGTATTATGAAGAAATTAGTTTTAATAGATGGACATAATTTATTATTTAGAATGTTTTATGGGATACCAGCATCTATTCACAATAAAAAGGGGATAGAAATAAAAGGCGTTATTGGCTTTTTAGGTGCTTTAAAAAAAATTGATAATATTTTAAAGTCTACGTCCATGGTAGTTATATTTGACAGTGAAACGAGTACTAGTAACAATCTCAGTTTATTAGAAGACTATAAGAGTAATCGTCCAAGTTTTAATGATGTTCCAGATGATGAAAATCCCTTTATTGGTTTGCCAATAATAAAGAATGCTCTCAAGTTTTTAGATATCCCTTTTTATGAAGTAGAAGATGATGAAGCAGATGATTATATTGCTTCTATAGCTTCCCAATATCAAAAAGAATTTGATGAAGTAGTAATAGTTTCTAATGATTCAGACTTTTATCAGTTAATTGATGATAATATATTCATCTATTCGGCAAGAGGAAAATTAAGTAAATTGTATGATGAGGTGGCGTTTTTAGAAAAGTACTTTATAAAATCTAATCAATATGTCGAGTATAAATCTTTAGTGGGAGATAATGCTGATAATATTAAGGGCGTCAAAGGCATTGGCAAAAAGACGGCTTCCGAAATTTTGACATTTGATTCAATAGATAATTATGTTGCAAGGTCTAGTAATGAGCGAATAAAAAAAATATTAGAAGACAATGAAGATATAATTGAAAGAAATAAGAAATTAATAACTTTAAATCGTCATTTAGATATAGAAGATGTAGATATTGGTGTTTTAAGTGATAAAATTCATAGATATAGTGTCTATGAAATATTATCTTCTATTGATGCACGTTAATTTGCAGATATTGTTTAAATGTGGTATATTATTATCCAAGATTAATTTCTCTTTAGAGGTGCGAATGGAGGTAAAGTATGCAAGAATTTCCAAGACGTATGCATGGCGGGGAACTTTGGGCAAAAATAGAGGTCCTTGAAAATGTCTAATCTCCTTTATTTAAAAACAAAAAATATATAAAATAGAGGAGAATAAAATATGAATTATGAAGATAAAAAAATAGTAGGAATTATTGCAACTAATGTTTCGCCATCAGTAGCACTTAATATTATAGGGCATTTGAGTATATCTATCGGTAAATACTCTGATGCAGAGATAATGGGAAAAAATATTATAACTGATAAGAGTGGAGTTAATCATTTGGGAATATCCAAATTTCCCTTTATCATTACAAAGGTTAAGCCAAGTAAATTGGCAGCATCAATAAATAAGGCACGCGAGAATCCCAATTTATTGGTGGATGATTATCCGAAGGATATGTTAGATACGAGAACAGATGAAGAGTTAGTGGAATCTATTTCTTCAAAAGAGGAAGCGGCTATGGAATATATGGGTGCGGTTATTTATGGAAATACTAAAGATGTCGATGAAATAACGGGCAAATTTCAACTATGGCGCATTGATTAAAGAGAAGAATCAATTCTAAGTGAATTGATTCTTTTATATTTAGCAAAAAAGGTATATAATGTAAAAAAGAAATGAGGATATAAAATGGTAAATGATTATGATAAATTTGCAAAAGAGAGACAAGAAGAATTATTAAAAGGCGAAAAAAAGCCTCATCGTTTTTCGGAAAAGCCCATGATGAGGAGTATGATGCCATCATTAAAGGGGAAAAAAGTTTTAATGCTTGGATGTGGAACGGGAGAAGAATCCGTATTACTTAAGAGTTTTGGCGCTACCGATATAACGGGTATTGATATATCTTCGGAGTCGATAAAATTGGCTCATGAGACATATAGAGATATAGATTTTTTGGTTGGAGATATGCATGAACTACCTTTTGAAGATGCAACATTCGATTTTGTCTATAGCAGTTTGGCTATCCATTATTCAAGTGAACCAAAGCATATCTATCAAGAGATATACCGAGTTTTAAAGCAAGATGGACAGTTACTTTTCTCTGTTGGTCATCCTTTAAGATGGGCTAGTGAACATATGAATGTCGATGATGTTGAATATATTATTACTGGTTATGCGTATCCAAGTAGTGAAGATCGCGTATTTGGAAACTATAACACTTTCGCCAGCCATAATCATTATTTTCCCAATGGTGAAGTTCTTTCTTTTTATGTCGGTTCACCATCACTGCATTTTAGGTTGCTTCGTGAATGTGGCTTTAGAATTGAAGACTTTAAAGAATCTGTTTGTACTGAAGAAGCCAAAGAAGTGGATTATAACTACTGGGTTAAAAATCATGAAATTCCTCAATTTATGGCATTTCTTGCCCAAAAGTAAAATATAGCAATATTTTTATTTAATAGAAAAAATATTATGTTATAATGGATAAAAGGTGGTATTAATATGTTCTTAATTATTGGAAATATTATAGCTTTAATAGCTTCTATATTTATGGTTATAGCGGGTTTACTTAATGACCGTAGACAGATATTAGTCGTTCAAATTATTCAGATGACACTATTTATTATAAGTAATGTTGTTTTGGGAGGCTATACAGCAGTGGTTGTAAATGCCATTAGCATTGTGAGAAATATAGTTGCCTATAAAGGGAAACTTACCAATAATGTATCGTATTTTTTACTTGTCTTGACGACGATATTTACCCTTATTTTCAATAACCATTTTATTATAGGGTTATTGCCACTTGTTGGAACTATCGTATTTACGTTAAATTTGAACAATAAAAATATTACTAAACTTAAATTAGCACTTTCATTTTCGATGTTGATGTGGCTAATATTTGATCTATATATTAAATCTTTCTCATCGGCTTTATTTGATTTTTTAAGTATGGCTGCGGGAATTATGACTATATATCAGATAAAAAATAAAAAGGGCAAAAAGGATGCTTAGACTTATATAGGGGGAAGTTATGAATTTGATTTTTAAAGATGGCAATTTGGATCGCTATGCAACAAGAGAAGATTTTGATGAATTAGAAAGTACTATTAATGAAGATTTACGAAGGACTTTAATATATTTAAGTACATGTACGGGAGAAAAGGATAAGTTAGTAAATACTATTGAAAAGATAAGAGAGAACCTAAGTAGACGCTATTCAGAAAAAGAAGAGTTGGAAATTTCTCTAGTTGATAACTATGTGGTTTTTAACTTGGTGGATGCATCTGCTAATTTATTTGCTAGTGAAAAAGAAAGTGTACCAGAAATTGTCATTATGAAGCGTGATATGCGTGGTATTTATTTTTTAAGTTCAACAGAAAATACGGCAGTTTTAACGGAAAAACCGGAATACTTGCCATTTTATCAAATAAACTTTAAGGTCGATTATTATAGTTATTCTCATCAAGAGGTGACATCATCAAAGACTGAATTTTCGACATATGTAAAAGATGAATTTGAAGAACCATTTCTTCAAACAGAGCAGTTTATGAACTCTTTAAATAAATCTCTTAGTAAAATAATAATATTCAATAATGACGAACATAAGTAAAAAGGATTTTGATTAGGCATTCTCATTATTTACAATTATCTTTTTATGTGTTACTTTTATTATAGTTAGGTAGGTAAAATTATGAGTAATATATCTTTTCAAATCATGAGTCTTGCCATAAGTGTTCTGTTAATATGTATTTTCTTTTCAAAAGAGAGGGTAAATAATCGGGAAACTCATATATATGCTAAATTATTGATAATAACACTTATCAGTCTTTTGCTTGATACGAGTATTCTTGTTTTAGTATCTGTTTTAGGATTGGATAAAATAAGTGTTTTAATATTGATATTAAAGAAAATGCACTTAGCATCTATTCTCATATATATATCATTATTTACGGATTATATTATATCCATTTCGACAAAGAGCAAGTCAGTTAAGAGTTATTTTAATCGCCTTTGCAAAGTACTAGATCTATTTGGTACAGTTATTATTTTTGTCTTACCTACGGAAATATTTAATAAAAATGGTGTCGTGTACTCCTATGGGAAAAGTGTAAACTTTTTAATTATTCTCGTGATGATATTTACTATAATGATGTTATTTTTTACTATTAAGAATAGTAAAAATATCCGAAATACGAAATATTCACCATTATTTATATTAATTTTGCTCTTATTATTTGCCTTGCTTTTAAGAAGTATTAATCCAGGATTTTTAATTACATCATTTATAGCAACTTATGTTGATTTAATAATGTATTTTACCATTGAAAACCCAGATAAGCATATTATAGATGCTTTAAATGTGGCAAAAATAGAGGCTGAGAAGGCCAATCGTGCTAAAAGTGAATTTTTAAGTAATATGTCTCATGAAATAAGAACGCCTCTTAATGCTATTGTTGGTTTTTCTGATTGTATTTTAGAGGAAAAATCTTTAAAGATGGCTAAAAGTGATGCCAATGATATAAAATTAGCTTCTGAAAATCTATTGGAGATAGTAAACGGTATTCTCGACATATCCAAGATAGAGGCCAATAAGATGGATATTATTGAAGTAGATTATAATTTAAAAGAGAATATTGATAATATTGTCAAGTTGGTTAAAACGAGGATTGGCGAGAAAAATATCGATATGGCAGTCAATTACGATGCGAATTTACCATGGTATTTACATGGAGATATTAGCAAAGTAAAACAAATAATAACTAATTTATTAACAAATGCTGTGAAGTATACCGATTCGGGGTCAATAACTTTATCAGTTGATGCCAATAATGTGAACGAAATATGCGAATTAAAAATTTCGGTAAGTGATACGGGACGAGGAATAAAAGAGGAGCTAATTCCCAATTTATTTAATAAGTTTGAACGCTTAGAGGAAGATAAAAATACTTCTTTGGAGGGAACGGGCTTGGGACTTTCTATTACCAAAAGACTAGTTGAACTTATGCATGGCACTATTGAAGTTGAAAGTGTCTATGGCAAGGGCTCTAAATTTACAATAAGTATAAATCAAAAAATAAGTAAGAGTATACAACATAGAGAAAAAGAGGAAAAAATAAGTAATAATACGGATTTTAAAAATGCCAAGGTTTTAATTGTCGATGATAATAAAATAAACTTAAAAGTAGCATCGAAGTTATTATCTAATTATGGAATAACTTCGACAAATGTGGAAAGTGGTTTTGATTGCCTTGATAAAATATCTCAAGGAGAAGAGTTTGATTTAATTCTCTTAGATGATATGATGCCCAAAATGAGTGGGGTAGAAACTCTTAAAAAACTCAAAAAAATAAAGAATTTTAAAACACCAGTAGTTGCTTTGACAGCTAATGCCATTGCGGGAATGCAAGAAAAATATTTGAAGGAAGGATTCAATGAATACCTACCTAAACCAATCGAAAAAGAAGAATTGTTGAAAATATTAAATAAATATCTATAGTTAAAAGGAGAATTTTTATGGATGTAGTAATTGAATTTGTCGTCAAAGATTTATATAAAGCTGCAGAGTTTTATATTAAGTATTTAGGATTTACTGAAGAATTTACGGAGTATGATCCCCCGTCATGGATGCAATTAAAGAAAGATAATACCATTATAATGTTGGTGACATATGATTATGCAAAAGTAGATATTCCCAATTTTAGGGAGTATACTTTATCGACAAATCTTTATAAATTCCGCTATTCTTCATTAGAGGAGATAAAGACGATTTATGAGCATGCAAAGAAAGACAATCGAGAAATATTTTTAGATTTTCGCAAAAGTGATTATCGCTATGAATTTGGAATATATGATGAAGATAATAATATGATTTTAGTTACAAAAGTTACAGATGAGTAGGTGATTAAATGTCAGGAAAAGTAGTTATCATTGGAGGAAATAAGAGGGCAGGTAAAACGACTATATCCTTAAAATTACAAAAAGAATATCAGTTTAATTATTACAATTTTGATATGCTTTTAGATTCATTAGAGGAATCTTTGCCAATACTCAATGACAAGGATGATAAAAAATATATATCACTTCTTGAGAGTATGGTAAAAAGATCTCTGATAGATGCAGAAAATTATGGGATTAATTTTGTATATGAGTATATATTTACACCAGAGGAACTTGCTAACTTTAAGTATCGTGATTGCGTTCAAATAATATTCTTAGCTAATCTGGATGCTAATTTGGAAAATATAGAGGGAGATTTGAAAAAATATTCTAAGGAATATGATTGGCCATCTTTTGTAAATGAAGATGATTTGAATCGCAATATTAGGTGGATATTAAATAGAAACGAAGAATTAATAGATGAATGTTCTAAGTATTGTTTTCCCCTAATCAATACATCAAGGGGTGATGAGCGGGACAGAATAATAGATAATGTAATTAATAATTTGTTGGAGGGAAAATATGAAAACAATAGTATTAGCAAGCAATAATCAACATAAAGTTTTGGAATATCAAAAAATATTAAAGAATTATAAATTGATAACTTTAAAAGATTTAGATTATCAAGAAGAAATAGAAGAGAATGGGCATACTTTTGCTGAAAATGCCCTTATTAAAGCATCGACTATCCATAATTATTTAAAAGAACAGCAGAAAGATTATATAGTCTTAGCTGAGGATAGTGGATTGTGTATCAATGCTTTAAATGGAGCGCCAGGGATTTATAGTGCGAGATATTCGGGAGTTCATGGCAATAGTTTAGAAAACCGCAAACGCGTCTTAAAAGAATTGGATGGTGTAGATGATCGTAGTGCTTATTTTATGTGTGCTATAGTTGTCTATTTTCCTAATGGAGAGTATCAGACATTCACGGGAAGAACAGATGGCAGTATTACCAAAGAAGAAAGAGGTCGTACTGATTTTGGATATGATGCAATATTCTTATCTGATGATTTAGATTGTACGTTTGGTGAAGCTACAGAAGAAGAAAAAAATAGCGTATCGCATCGCGGAAGAGCAATTGAAGAAATGTTGAAATTTTTATAGGGGGATATTATGACAATAAAAGAAAATTATAATAATGTTGAAGATTATTCAAGTCTTTATAGATCTGTGGGGTGGGAACCTATATCTTTAGAAAATGCTAAAATAGCTCTTTTAAATAGTGTGTATTCTGTTTCCATTTATGATGGGGATGAAGCTATTGGCTTTGGCAGAATTATTGGAGACTCAATAAGATTTTTATACGTTTGTGATATAATGGTACGTCCAGAATATCAAGGACAAGGTGTTGGTAGAACAATTATGGAAAGTATTATTAGAAAAATTGACGAAATTAAAGCAATCGAACCGAGAGTTACAACATATTTAGGAGCTGTGTCAGGTAAAGAAGGATTCTATAAGAAATTCGGCTTTAAAACGCGCAAGGAAGATGGGACTGGCGAAGGAATGGTTCTTCATTAATACTTATTAATTTTAAAAATGAAAAAGGAGATTTTAGAAGATGAGTAATCGCAGTAAAAAGTTTGTCTTTGTACCTTTTTGTCTATTGGCACAGGCCTATCAAGCAAAGGGAATAGTCAAATATGAGTGGAAAAGTTCAATAAAACCCTTTGTGGAATTGCTCATTGATAATGATGTAAATATTATTCAAATGCCCTGTGCGGAAAGTACATTTAGTAATTCATTAGTTCGCGAACCTAAGGGGTTGAAATCTTATGACACACCAGAATTTAGAAATCATGCCAAATTATTAGCGCAGGAGGTTTCTAAGCAAATAAAAAATATTATTTCATCGGGTTATGAAGTAATTGCCATCTTAGGGATTGAACAATCGCCATCTTGTTGTGTAAATTATATCTATACTAATAATGGAACAGAAAATCGAAAGGGTTTATTTATGCAAGAATTATTTGAGGAAGTTGATTACTTAAATATTCCCTTTATAGGCATAAATAGAAAATATATAAATAAGTCTTTAAATAAATTAAAAGAGATAATTGAAAAGAATGATTATGTGGAGGAATTATGATTGGAGTAAGTATTGCTGCTAAATGGGAATGGAAAGCAACATTAAAATATTTTGATAAAACAGATAAAGATTGCCTTCTTTATCCATATGGGATGTATTTTAAAATAAATAAAAAGGGAAAAGATATTGTTTTCTATCAAACGGGTGTTAGAAAAGTTAATGGAATAGGTGCTAATCAGTATATGATAGATAACTTTGACTTAAGTAAAGTTCTTGTTGTTGGAACATGTGCAGGTATTGATGATGCTTATAAGCCACTAGATATAATTGTTGCGAATAAAGCTTTGCAATATGATTGTACAGTAAAAGAAATAGAACCTCTTATCAAGGAGTCATTTGTCGTCGATTTAGATTATTCGAAGTATGACTTTAAGGGAAATATGGGAACTATTGGCACCGCGGATAAGGCCGCTGTGATGTGGAATGATTATGTAGAAATTAAAAAAAATAACATAACAGTTGCCGATACAGAAGCAGGAGCAATTGCCTATATATGTAAGAAAAACGGCATTGAGTGTGTAATTATAAAGGGGATTTCTGATTTTCCTATAGATGAAAAATTAGAGAAGATGAAAGAGGCCAATGAGAAACAAATGAGTGTTTATATTGAAAATACTCCTAAAGTAATGAATATTATCTTTGATGAATATTTAGACATATTTATTTAAAAATAGACTATTTATTTAGTCTATTTTTTAAATCTTGCATATTATACATTAGAAAGGAATGTTTATATGAATCCAAGATGTGTTGAACAAGAAATGAATCAACAACCAATGGGGTATGGCATGGAAAATAATGGTTGTATGTGTCCACCAGTGTATGAATGTCCAACAGAGAGAGTGTGTGAACGCGTCATTGTACATGAAGTACCTCATGTTGTTCCGATAAATACAAAGATGATTAATCATCATGTATATCGTCATACATTTACTCCATGTTATACATATTCCGAGTGTGATACATGCGAAAATGTCTATGATCCATGTTGTAAAAACTTCTAGAAATAGAAGTTTTTTTCATAAATAAAAAGTAATTGGGTATTTAACTGCTAATAATTATTATAGAGATAGATAATTAATCATTGTTGGTAACGAGGAGGAAAATGAAAAAATTAATAAGCATAACAATGGGAATAATTGGCTTACTTGGATTAGGAGCAATGCGTGTTGATGCTGCCCCTTATAAGTATCATGGTTATATATACGAAGGAGAAAAAATTAGTGGTGTATATTATAAAAATAAGGATAATACTTTAAGTGATGCTAAAATATTTAAGACAAGTGATTCCGAAAATATCACATATTCAATTGAGTATGACAATGATTTAATTGGAGCAACTCGCGATGATTATGATGATACATTTGATTATAGAAAAACTAATTTAACTAAAAAACAAACAGATCGCATGAATCTAATTGGTTACTATGGCTATAACTATAAAGATGATTTATATGATCATACAGATATAAAATGGTATGCCATTACACAATTTTTAATTTGGCAAGTAGAAGGTGATAATGCCTTAGAAAGTCTAGTTGATGTAAATGGAAATAAAATTTATGAAGAGGAAATAAGAGAACTAAAGAGTATTTTAGATCATCATTATATAAAACCAGATTTTGGGACAACTAAATTTACAACAAAGATATATGATGAATTAACTATTGAAGATAAGAATAATGTAATAAATGAATACGATATCATGAAAATAAATGATATTAAATATCAGATTCACGATAATAAGATAGATATTATAACTGAAAAAGATGATACATATACTTTGAGTTTTAGCAAAAAAGCTAGTCATTATACTAAATCGACAACATTTTTTATCAGTGATAAATACCGCAATGCCATGCAGGTCGGAAAATTTGATACTTTAACTTCCAATATTCTAATTACTTCTATTGGTGGCAAAATATTTGTCAATAAGGCAGGAGAACAATTAATTGATTATCAAGATGATAAATTTATTTATAATTATCAACAGGTTAAGGGATCAGTTTACTACTTATATGCTAAAGATGATATATATAATAATGTCGGAAAACTTTTGTATCATAAAGATGAAAAGGTAAGTGAATTAACAACGGGAGAGAATAAGAACTTTGCAAACTTATATCCAAGTAAATATTATGTTAAGGAAATCGTCAATGCTTACCCATATTTAATCAATAATAATATTACAGACGTTGATTTGGATTTAGATAACCCGTATCAAACTTTATCTTTTTCAAGCAAATTTCAAGATGTTACGGTAAGTTTTAAAAACTTTAAACAAAGTACTAATTATGAAAATGGTGAAAGCAAATATAGCTATTTATTAACTCCGGGAATAGAGTTTGGTTTATATAATAGCGAGGATATCTATAGCAATCCAGATTCAACTATACCAATAGTAAAAAAGGGCACTCTCTTGGGTACAAGTGTAAGTGATGAAACCGGAATAGTGAGCTTTGATTTAGATTTACCATTGGGAAGTTACTATATAGTTAAGCTGACGGAAGATGAAAAGTATTATGGAAATTTTGAAAAATCACCGTTTACTTTTGCCTTTGATTCGGGAAGTGAAGATAGACATTATAACCTAATGGATTATTATAATCTATTAAATACAAAAAATATTATCTTTTCTAGCGAAAGTAAAGAAAAGAAATTAAAGATCTATAATGAAGATAAAAGTATAATCATAAGTGATAATGTAGAGGATAGTTATTCCCTAACATTGCCTTTTGGAGCATATTATTATCAAATAGAAGATGGTAATTTATATTCTTTTGTCGTTAATACCATGTCTGATGATAATATTAAAATAGAAGATGATGTATCAGATAATAAGATTCCTGGATTAATACCCTGGGGAGGAAATCCTTTCGCTCCAAAAGATGAAGAGCCAAAAAAGGATATCACTCAAAATGTTTTCAAACCTATAACACCGAATGAAGATGAAAAAGATGACGAAGAGGAGCCTAATAAAGAGGAAGATAAAGAAGAGGAAGATAAAGAAGAGGAAGATATTATTGACGAAGAAAAAAAGGAAGAAGAGATAAAAAAAGAGGAAGATCAAGAGGAGGAAATAGATAATTCAGAAACTGATGAAAATACGGAAAACATAGAAGAAAAAGTTGATGGAGAAAATAATGGTGAAGAAAATGAAAATCATGATCCTGAAGAAGATAATAAAGAAGAAATAATTGTTGACGAAGAATTAAAAGAAGATATTGAAAATACAGAAGATGAAAAAGAAGGAGATACAGAAAATAATATAGAAGAAAATGAAACTACAGAAGAGCCGAAAAATGATACGTATATAGAAAAAGGGGAGGAAGAAACAGTAGAAGAACAACCTAAAGAAGACGAACCTAGTATAACTATACCAGATGACTCAAGTATTTCAGAAGATTTAAAAGAAGATATTGCTTTACCTAAGGAAGAAGATGTTAATATAGAAAACAAAGAAGAAAAAGAAATGGAATTAGAAAAAATACCAGAAAATTCCAAAGAAGATATTTCCAGTTCAGAAATATTGGATAGCAAAGAGAAAATTGATGATGAGGAAATAGAAGAATGTCCTATTTTGCCTGATGAAATTCCTTCTAGTGAAGAAGAGGAGAATGTTATAAAAGAAAGTGAAGTTGTAGAAGAAAATAAAGAAGAAATAAAATTAGAAAAAAAAGAAACATTTTTACCGGAAGTTGTAAATAGAGAATTAAATGTTTCCGTCCCTGCAACAGATAAATTTGACTTTATATTTTATATTTCCATAATCATATTATTGTCGGCATCATTATTTTATTTAAATGCGAAAGAATAGAAAGATAATTTTTATTTTTGTTTTACTTTGTACAAGTTTAGTTTTATTTTGGAATATAAAATCGCGAGAAAAAGTAAATCGAGAAAATGACGAAAAAATTAGTAGTTACATGATAGAGGAAGATGAAGGTAAAATGGATGAAGAACAATATATTGGCTTTTTAGATATTCCTGTCATTAAATTGAAAAGAGGTTTTTATTCAATGACATCAGAATATAATAATGTAAATAAAAATATTCAAGTTATAGCTGATGATATGGATGATTTATTGATTTTAGCAGCTCATAGAGGGAACTCTAAAGTGTCCTTTTTTCAAAATCTTGAAAAACTAAGTTTAGGAGATGAAATATATCTTAACTATAAACATAGTGTTTATAAGTATCGTCTTTATTATAAATATTATGAGAAAAAAGACGGCAATTTATCAATTAAATACGATAATAATCAAAAAACTTTAGTACTTATTACTTGTGTTCGAGAATTAAAAGATAAACAAGTTGTATATATTGCTTATAAAATATGAATTATTGGACATATTATAAATGTAGATAATTGTCGAAAAATAATAGATAAAGGAGAAATAAGTATGATATATATAATTTTACTATTAATTTTATTTGTTTTTTGCAGTATGCGCCTATCGCATAATATTTCCATACTTGAAGAGAATGAAAGAAATACTTTAAAATAAATTAAAATTTTTATATAATTGTATTAGAGGTGCAGTTATGAAAAAAGTGAATTCATATATTTTTAAAGGAACACTTGTCACTATTATTGGTATAATTTGTATACTTTTATGTTTCATATTTGGAAGTGATTCACTAAAAGTGTATTTAAAGGGAAATAAAACTATTGCAACGGTTAAATTTGTTAGAACCGATAAAAGTGGAACAGTCGTTGAATATAATGCGGAAGGCAAAAATGTTGTTAAAGATTTGAAAATATATGATACTGCTATTAGACCTGGCTCAGAGATGACTATTTATTATGATAAAAATGATGTTGAGATATCGTATATTAAAAGTCAAATAGTTTGTTGTATGATGGTTATGTCCATTTCGATTGTAATATTTTTAAGTGGCCTTTACTTTTTCATAGACTACAGCAAGAAGCGCAAAGAAAAAGAGTTTTTAATAGAGAATGGAAGAATAATAAAGGCCAATATAGTTTGCGTTAGGAGTTTGAAATTCACGAGATTCTTTAAACATCATCCATTTTATGTATATGCAACATACAAATATGAAGATGATGATTATGGATTTAATAGTGAAGAGACTTTTTACGATTTATATGAAATAATAAAAAATAAAAGAATAAAAACAGTTGATGTTTATGTTTTAGAAGATGATTTTAGTAGATACTATGTTGATATTGATAAAATAATATCTAAAATGTAAAATTTTGTAAAGAATATGTCAGTTTTGTTTATCTCCTAAAGGGAATATAGTATAGTAATACTATAGGAGAGTGAAAACATGATTTATCCTTCAATAGATAAAATTCTAAATACTGTTGGTTCAAAGTATATTCTAGTTCACATTGCATCCATTCGTAGCAAGCAAATGCAAGAAACTGGTCATATTCAAATGAAAGAAAATGAATATAAATCAAAAAAGGAACTAGGTAGAGCTTTGGAGGAAGTAGAAAAAGGATTAATTAATATTGAAAAAAATTAATTCTTTTTTTATGGGTTTTATGATATAGTTAGGTAGGATAGTGATGATATGAAATTTTATGAAAAGAATATAAAGGATGTATATAAGGATTTAAATTCTTCTGAAAAAGGTATTTCTTCAGCAGAAGCCCAAAGAAGATTAGAAGAATTGGGAAAAAATGAAATCGTTGAAGCTAAGCCAAAATCCCCATTAAAAATATTTTTAAATCAATTTAATGATATGATGATTATTATATTAATTGTCGTGGCTATTATCATGGGAATCTATGGTTTTATCTATTCGCATGATTATACAGATAGTATCGTTATTGCTGTCGTTGTCTTGCTTAATGCAATTATGGGATTTATTCAAGAGGAAAAGGCCGAAGTTACTTTAGAGGGATTAAAAAAATATGCGACGTCACATTGTAAAACTGTAAGAGATGGAAGCATTAAAGTGATAGATTCTAAGGAATTAGTTCCAGGGGACGTTATCGTCTTAGAGGCGGGTGATAAAATACCTGCAGATGCGCGAATTATATCGGAAACGAATCTCAGTGTTGATGAGTCTCCTTTGACAGGGGAATCAATTCCAGTCAAGAAAGGCACGCGAACTTTAAAGGGAAAATTTCAAATACAAGATCAGAGTAATATGCTTTTTTCGGGCTGCAATGTAACTAATGGACGTGTTGAAGCCATCGTCGTAAAAACGGGAATGGATACGGAATTAGGAATAATCGCGGTGTCTTTAAATACGCCTTATGAGGTAAAAACACCATTAGAGATAAAAATCAATGAAATGAGTAAAAAGATAACTATTCTTATTTTTGTTATTTTGGTATTTATGTTCTTCTACGGTTTAATTATGGGTTACAAAATATTAGAAATAATTATGTTATGCGTATCATTAGCAGTTGCGGCAATACCGGAAGGTCTTCCTGCCGTTATAACCATTACTTTATCGGGAGGAGCTGCGGCACTTGCTAAAAAGAAAACTATTGTTAGACAAATGAGTGCTGTTGAAACTCTTGGAGCAACCGATATTATCTGTTCTGATAAGACGGGAACTATTACTCAAAATAAGATGAAGGTTAAAAAGACAGTTATTTATAATCAAGAGATGTTTTTTCTTATTGCTGCTTTAGCCAATGAAACTCTCATCGATGGCGATAATTTAGTTGGTGATCCAACAGAAACCTGCCTTTTCGATTACTTATATAAAAAGGGTCAAGATCCAATAAAGATAAAAGAAGAAAATCCAAGAATTATGGATGCTCCTTTTGATAGTGAAAGAAAAATGATGTCATCACTAAATACCATTAATGATGAAAATTATGTTTTAGTAAAGGGAAGTATTGAGAATTTATTAAAAAGATGCCAATACGTATATAGCGAAGGAAAGATTATAAAATTATCTAAAGAAACTATTCAAAGAATTCAAACTGATGAGCAGAATTTGGCATCCCAGGCTCTTCGAGTAATAGGTTTTGCTTATAAAAAACAAGAGAAAAAGATTGTAGATTCAAAAGAACTTCTAGATGAAGAAAATGATTTGATATATGCTGGTATGGCAGGAATTATTGATCCGCCTCGTCAAAGTGTTAAACAATCGGTAGAAAATTGTTTAAAAGCAGGAATAAGACCTGTAATGATTACGGGAGATTCTCTAGTTACAGCATGTGCGATAGCCAAGGAAGTTGGAATTATCAAAGATGATAGTGAGGGAATTTTAGGAAGTGATTTGGATAAATATAGTGATGAAGAGTTATTAAGTGTTGTTAAAAAATATAATGTCTATGCAAGGGTTAGTCCCGATCATAAGAGACGTATTGTAGCTGCATGGCAAGGCAATAATAAGGTCGTTGCAATGACGGGAGATGGAGTAAATGATGCACCGGCTATTAAAGATGCCCACGTTGGAGTAGGAATGGGGATTACGGGAACTGAAGTTACTAAATCCGTAGCCGATATTATTTTGCTAGATGATTCATTTTCGACGATTGTTGTTGCCGTAGAAGAGGGAAGAAGAATATTTACCAATATCCGCAATAATATGGTCTATTCGCTATCAAGTAATTTTGCGGAAATATTTGCCGTTTTAATTGGCATGTTTACAGGACATACAATTCTTTTGCCAATACACATATTATTTATTGATTTAATAACGGATTCTATACCAAGTATTTGTCTATCTTTTGAAAAAAGCGAAAAAGGTATAATGGAGAAAATGCCTAGAGGAATAGATAAGCCGATGTTTACGCCATTCATCTATGCTAATATTATATTTTCGGCAATAATTGAAACAGTCTTTGTTCTTATTACTTTCTTCGTTTCTTTAAAATTATATACTCCGGAGATAGCGATGACATTGGCTTTATTATCTCTAGTTATTCAAGAAATACTATATGCGTATGTATGCCGCAATTTACGCGATTTTACTCATAGGCAGGGATTTTTCTCTAATAAAGTTATGAATATGGGAATACTAGGGGTAATAATTATTGAAGCACTTGTGTTCTTTACCCCAATTGGAAAAATTATTAGCATTGCTACAGTTAATTGGAGTATAGTATTAGTGGTTATTTTATGCAATTTAATATCATTTATCATATATGAATTAGCTAAGCCCATTTTAGTTAAATTGTTTAAAGATTAAGGGATGATGAAAATCCTTTTTTTTTAATATAATTTATATTATAATAATTCATACAGTGGGTGAAAAATATGGCAAAGACAGCTTTAAATAAAAAGGTAGATGACTTTTTTAAAAAAAATCATAATGTTCCAATTACGGAAAAAACCTTTGAGAAATCGGGATTAAATATTAATGAAATTAATGAGTATGGAAATTTATTACATGCAGCAGTTAATTATGATTATGATAAGGCGCATATTATGCAATTTATTGATATATTGTTAAAAAAGGGTATAAACGTTAATAAAAAAGGGGAGAGAACGGGACTTTCCTTTATCCATTTAGCTTTGTATGGTTATACAGGAGAAGATGGAATAGATTATTCTTATTCAGAAGAATTTATTATTGAATTAATAAAAAAAGCAAGAAATTATGGTTTTGATGTTAATATAAAAGATAATGATTCAGAAGATATTCCAACGTGTGCAGTTGCTAGTGAAATATATAGGGGAAGTGTATTAAAAATAATTGAAACTCTTGGACCACGATATGAACTTCCCGAAGATTTTTTAGAAAAATATAAAAAATATTTGAACGAGGCAAGAAGGGGGAATAATAATAGATGGTATAATCGCTTAAACAACGAATTGGGTGCCATAACAGATTATGTCAATAAAAGTAAATTGAATTATGATGATTTAAATCTCCTTGCTAAGGATAAGATGGAATTATTAAAAAGTAAAACTAATGATTTAGATTATGATAAATTAGCAAATTTATATGGGGAAATACATGCTTTGATAGAGGAAATAAGAGGTATTATATCTAAGATTGTCATGTTAAATAGAGATAGTAGCGAATATGAATCTTTTTTGAGTGATTCATTAAATTTGATTCAAACAGTATTAGAAGAGCATTTAAAAGAAATGGAACACAAGCCTAATCAAAAATCCTTAGAAGCAGTTAAAGAAATTGCTATTTGTTTTGCGTTTGCATCTCTTATAAAGAAAATTGAAGAAAAAGTTAGAGATTATCAAGAATACCTAGAATCTTTAAGAAAAGAAGCAAAAAATAGAAAGACTTTAAATGAATGCCATCTAATGTTGAATGAGATAGCGGAAATAGAAATTGGTGATGAATTAAAAACTATTATAGAAGCTAACATTGAAAAAATAGAGGTTGCTATGACTGAAACTAGGGAATCGTTTGAAGCTTTAAAAAGTGCAAAGAATGCGGCTAGTTCTTTTATTCCTATTTCGGATATTCAGGAAGATGTTGACTATGGTAATTTAACAATAGAGGAATTAAAAGAAATAACTCTTTCAAATCAAAAAATGGTAAGTAGCTATCGAAAGAATATAAAAGATAAGATATCAAGTCTCTATGAACAATTATATTGTTCGGTAATTCCTCTAATTGAAAGTGGATTAATGAACAAAGAGGATATTAAAAGTATTTTTTCATCTACCCTTAGTTCTTCAAAAGTTAAGGAGAAGAAGAAATGATTCCTTTAAAAAATGAAAATTCTTCTTCAGAATTGATTGAAATGGAAGAAGATTCTTTCTTTTGTCTTTTAAGTTCCGAAGATAAATATTCTTGTTTTATTAGAAAAAAGATAGAAGATTTAGAAAATGAGTATGATAAGTTAAGTGTAGATGAGGCGCGCGCGAGATTTTTTGACATCGTTCATGATTTTATGATATTTGGTTCAACTTATGATTTAAAGTTGCTAAATCCCTTGAACTTTATAAAAAAATATGATTTTCTTATTACCGATGATAAACTGATAGATGTATACTTTTCTTTAAACAATTATGATGTGGCTTTGGAATTTATAAAATTAAAAAAAGAGGAATTAAGCAAATGCTTTAAAAAGTACTATATTGCCTTATTTGAAAATGACTCAACTGATGATTATCCTATTAGTGATCTTGATTATATGCTGACAGCAGAAATTTGTTTTGGTGCGGATTATGAGAAGAGAAAAATTTATTCGGTAGCAGGATGTTATAAAGAAAATGAACTTAAAATTCTTTTATATCGTTATTTTAAAGATGATGTAACATTTATTTTTTATAATGAAGAGAAAAATTTTATTCCTCTATATGGATATTGTTCTAATCTTGATTGGCAAGCGTTGGAGGAAATATTTGTCGATTTATATTTAAAAGGGGAATATGAAACAATTAAAAAAATTATAAAAAAAGGCCTATCTTATAGTAGTAATTTTGTTCCTCATATTGAAGATAAAAAGCCTTTTAATGATTATAAATTATATGGTGTTATTTTTTTAGAACTTATAGTAAAACTTGGAAGAACGGCTTTTACTGAGGCGAATATTGCAGCAATGAAAAAGCAAGAAGATTTCATAATAAGTACGATAGAGCCTAGTGAGAATTTGGCAACTAATGTTTTGTCTAATGAGTTTTTGGCTAATTTAAAATTTTTAAAAAATATACCTAAAAGGGAATTACTGCAACATCCATTTTATGGCAAAGTGTTTGAGGTCTATTTGGTCTTTTGTCGTTCTCTGTATTATTTTGATGTAAAAAAATATGAATTTATATTTAAACGTCTTTTTAATCGCTTGATTGAAGGAAAATCTCTAATTGATATGATGGGTATTTCTAGTATTGAAAGTTTATTTCATTTTTATAAGACTAACGAGATTGTTAATTTTGATGATTCTAAAAAAGTCAGTGTATCTAAAATAAACTCCTATATAACAAAGCAATATTTAGAACTTAAAAATATTTTAATTAATTCATATAAGGGATCAAGGGAGAAATATGAATTGTTGAATCCTCATGAGCGAATATCTAAAACCATGGATGATGCGTTTTCAATTTATGCAATTCATTTTATTTCAATGTTAGGGTTTTCAAATAGCAAGAAAATGCTTGAGGCAGGTTTGAAAATTGAAGAGGTCTCGTCTTTGGCAAATCTTGAGTATAGAAGCGACAAAGAAAGAGAAGAATTTTTAAATATTATTATAAGAGATATCTCGCTTCTTATTAAGAATAGAGATAATCTAAATGTGTTATTTAAATTATTTAGACATCTCAAAGATGAAAATTATCCACGGATAACATTAAATAAACTTGTTAAACGAGTTATGTCTTTTGAATATGCCTTATTGCCGAATGTCGAATGTTTAAAAGATGATTTGTTGCGATTAGATTTAGTCAGTAAGGGAGAACCAATTGACAATAAAATTGAGGGAGTAAAGCTATATAATGATTATAGATTGCGTGAGCAATCGTCTATTCCCGATATTGAAGGAAGATATAAAAATCTAAGTTATTCTACAGTTGATATGCATAGTACCGAAATTATTTCAAATGGTATTGGTAACTATCTTTATCCGGAAAATAAAAAAGGTTCTAGTTGTTTAACTCCGGCAGGTAAAGCCTCTAGCTGTCTTTTTCATGGAGCTATTAATCCCCACGGACGCTTTTTTAAGGTAACTATTAATGGCAAGATTGTTGCTTATAGTTGGCTATGGCGAGCAGGCGATGTCTTGTGTTTTGATAATATAGAAGTAACAGATAGGGCTTTAGATATACCGGATTATGAAACGACAATCATGAACATCTATTTAAAAGCTGCTGGAGATTTCGTTAAAATATCTACACGAGAAGAGAAGAATCCTCTTAAAGTAGTAGTAGTTGGTAAAAATAAAATTGATATGTTAAATGAACCTTTTGATGGTTTAGATAAAGTGAGGGATTATTGCGCTAATAACTATAGACCGAATAATTCCGATAATTTATATTTGGAAGATTCTAAGGATACTCAGTATGTATTATGCGGTAAAATTGATGATGATCTAAATACTGAAGATACGAATTATTTTTATTATTACCAATCCAAAAAGGGGACCAGTTTTGATGAATGGTCTTGGAATTATTTATATAAATTAATTAATTCAATTTATTTTGATTATTGTTTATATAATAATCAAAAATATGAACGTTTAACTACCAGCTATACGAGGGGCTTTATTGGTGATGATTGGGTAATTGGCTATAAGGAAGATGGCAGCTATGATTTGTTTTATCGAACTGTTAATGAAAGAATTTTTAAAGAAATATCTTCTTATTTATCTATTAGTATTGATTCTTTAACTAAAAATCCTATTATTATTACCCATGATTATACGGGATTAGATTATTTGTTAGATAGAAATAATTATGATATAAATGTTGGTGAATTAAAAGAATATCTAAAAAATGTAAGAGATACTATCTCTTCCGTTACTAAGGAAGATTTTTATCATACTCCACATTCTATGGAAAATTTTGGACATATCATATATGATGGAGCAATCACATCTTCGGCTTTTGGGCAGCACAGGGGAGGTTCGGGAACTAATGGTTCACATTTTATATGTGTTGCGGCTATGGATTCGGAACTTTTTAGGGGATTATCTTTAAATGAAGGATTTATTTTAGATAAAAATATATGTGCCTTTCCAACAGAATTTAATGTTTCAAGCAAAGTTGATTCGTCGATATTCCGCGACAGTCGTTATCCTATTCGCATTGAGGGAGGTAAAGGAGAATTACATGTTTTAGATTATATTGAACTTAATAAAGCTAAAGGGATTCTCATAAATGGCGATAATGAAGGAAACATTGCCAAAATCCTCTATATTCTTGAACAAAGGGAGTCGAATCTTCCCATTTTGATAGATCGAAATAAATTCTACACCATTGACAAAAATGAGTTAAAACGTCTAATTAAACTAAAATAGATGTGTTTTTATTGATAAATATCGAAAAATAGTCTTGACAGTTCTTAAATATATGATATAATCATATTGTTTTAAAAAGGAAAGAGATTGTATTCACATCCACCTGAGTAGCGAAATAGCACTAGGTCAAAAGCCATGAAATAATAGATTAATTTTAATTATAGATATTATTATGCTAGGTTTTTAAGTGGATACAATTGTATTCACTTTTTATTATAATTTTAATGGAGGTGCGTATTTATAGCAAACGTAAACAAAAAAAGTGATGAATTACTAATCAATGAGCAAATCAGAGTTCCCGAATTAATGGTAATCGGACCAAATGGAGAGCAAATGGGTACTAAAAAATTAGCAGATGCGTTAACAATTGCGAATTTTGCTGGATTAGATTTAGTATTGATGAACTCGGGTTCTGAACGTCCAGTTGCTAAAATCATGGACTATAACAAATTTAAGTATGAGAAATCCAAAAAACAAAAGGAAGCTTTAAAAAAACAAAGAGAGAGTAACAAAGATATGAAAGAATATCAATTATCTTATAATATTGATATTGGAGACTTTGAAACTCGTCGTCGCAATGCTCAGGGTTATCTTGAAAAAGGACATAAGATTAAAGTTACAATACGTTTTAAGGGAAGACAAATGGCTCATACTGATTTAGGAACAGAAGTAATGCTTCGTTTTGCAGAAGCACTAAATGACTATGCTACTATTGAAAGCAATCCAAAACTTGAAGGACGTACTATGCTAATGATATTAGCACCAAAAAAGGAAATATAGGAGGATTATTACATGCCAAAACAAAAGACACATAAAGCTACTAAAAAAGTTTTAAAGAAACATAAAAGTGGTTTAATAACTTACAAAAAGAGTGGTGGAAATCACCAAACTGCTAAAGATTCAACTAAGGCAGTTAGACAAAGAAGAAAACAAGGACAATTAGCGAAAGGAATAGCTGACAGATTAAAAAATGTCATCTAAGGTGAAGTATAATGACAAGAGTTAAAGGTGGATCTGTTGCTAAAAACAGACGTAGAAAAGTATTAAAACAAGCCAAAGGATATTTTGGTTCAAAACATAGACTTTATAAGACTGCTCAAGAACAATTATTTCATAGTGGAGCATATGCTTATAGAGATAGAAAGCAAAATAAACGTAATTTCCGTAAATTATGGATTACACGTATCAACGCTGCATGTCGTATGAACGATATTAGTTATTCTCGTTTCATCAATGGTTTAACTAAAGCAGGCGTTGAAATTAATAGAAAAATGCTAAGTGAAGTAGCAATCGATAATCCAGCATTATTCACAAGTTATGTAAATATTGCTAAAGATGCTCTAGCTGGTAAGGTTTCTAAGACTGAAGTAGCTAAAGCTAACAAAGAAGTTGCTGCAGCTCCTAAAGAAGAAAGTGCTGATATTTCTAAATTAACAGTTGCTGAATTAAAAGAAATGGCAGCTGCACGTGGAATAGAAGGCGCAACTTCTATGAAAAAAGCTGAATTAGTTGAAGCTTTAAGCAAATAATGATTAAAAACTATTCTTTAGGAATAGTTTTTTGTTTGCAAAAAAGGTATTCTATGTTAGAATAACTAGCAATGTGAAAGGGGTGTTCGTTTTGATTGCCAATAATCGTAAAATGAATGATTTAAAAAATGCTATACTTGAACTATTAGAAAAAGAAAGATATATAAGTGATATGCTTTCGGGTTTTGTCGAAGGAGGCTTTATCGTTGGCGAAGAAAAAATAAAGGAATTTATAAAAATAGCTAATTATCCGCAATTAAATGAGATGATTATTCGATTAAGTAAAGAAGAAATAATGGACAATGCCTATCTAAGAGATATCAAGATTCCTAAAACGGAAATAGGAAATATTGAATTGGGAAGAAAGCGCTTTATACCAGCACATACGCTTACTGCCTATGGTGAAAAAATTAGAAATCTTGATACATTTGAACCGATAAATAGTTTCTTTATCTGCGATAGTCCACTCAGATTTCCGGGGGTTTCAGAAATGGGCGAAAGTATTAGTTGGATGACTGTTGAGCCGATAGAAATACAAAGTTTTCAAAAATTTATCGATGAAGCAAAAGGAAATGTCTGTCTATGTGGGTGTGGATTGGGATATGTCGCTTATATGCTTTCTTTAAAAGAAAGTGTTGAAAGTATTACAATAGTCGAGTTAAACCCAAATGTCATAGATATATTTGAAAGTGTAATTTTGCCACAGTTTAAAAATAGAGAAAAGGTAAAAGTTGTCCAATCAGATGCCATAGAATATTTAGAGGATAATGATTTAAATCAATTTGATCAAATCAATGTCGATATTTGGCGCGATACTTTAGATATGCTTCCAATATATTTACAATGTTTAGCTATCGAAAGTGCCTATCCTAATGTTGAGTTTTCCTACTGGTTAGAGCCAACATTAAAAGATGTTCTTCGCAAAAATATACTTGAACACTTTTCGGGATACGATACTCCTCGTAGACAATGTGAAAGTTTTATGCGTCGTATTGCTTTGGATATATTGGATAATACAGATATAAACTCAAAAAAGGATTTGCAGGACTTACTTAAATTAGATGATATGCGTGATGTCCTTTATCATTGGTATATTACTCATCCTCAATTGTTCGCTGAATACCAAAAGGTTACAGATGAGGAAAATAGGAATATGTTAAATTTCTTAAACGCCTTTAATAGGCGTCGAGCAAACAAAAAAGATCAAGAAAAGAAATTGAATTATCCCTTTGAGATGCCCGATTTTTTAAATAAGTAAAATATTTACTTATTTTTTTATTGTCTACAAAACTTTTCTTATGCTATAATGATGATACAAGGAGTAGATGATATGAATTATAGTTTTGATACATTAAAGACTCTGTATGATAAATACACCATTGAAAAAGACAGCGAAAGTGGACAAACTGTTATTGTAGATCGTAAGACTCGCGAGTTATGGAAATTCGAAGGATTGTTTGCCGATAGTGTTATGTTTGCACATACGTGGGTATATGCAACACAGTATAATCCTCTTCAAAATTCTAGTGGAACTAATGAAAAAGATCTTAGTGATGATGAGTATGGAAGGGCCTTTAGTGATTCTTCCCGAGAGGTGTATAATGCTATTATGGAAGTGCTTGTAACTCATTTGCAGGAAAGAGATAAGATGCTAGGGTGTTCAGCATTGATAAAAGAAGTAAATAAAACTGTTAAGAATCCGGTTTCTGAGGATATTATTAAAGGACTTTATGCTAAAAAGGGAAGACATGCCTTTTTGCTATGTTGGAGTCTTAGAGTTGCGGGAATTAATATAGAAGAATTTCTAGAAAGACAGCAAGAAAGTAAAGAAGAAAAGGAATCGAAACGCGAACATGCACTAGCTGCTTAAAAAGATAAAGTAAAGGAATCATATGAAATTTATGATTCTTTTTGTTTTTTTTAAAATAATTATTGACAAGTGTAATATATACGCATATAATGTAATTGTAAGATAAGTGTATGTAAGACACAAAAGAAAGGATGAGCAATGTTAGTTAAATATTATATCTATGAATTTTCACGGTTTATGGCAATTGATGATTAAAAAAATAATGAATAATAGGAGGGCATATGATTTATTTTTTAAGACATGGATTAGACGATGAGAGATATATAGGAGGATGGAGTGAGATTGATTTAACAGATGAAGGAGTAGAACAAGTAAGAAAGACTATTGAAAAGATGAACAGTTTGGGAATTATTCCTAAAAGGATTATTTCCTCAGGTGTAGAGAGAAGTGATACAACAGCTAGTATTCTTGGACAATATTATGATTTGGGTTTTGAAAGAGATTATCGCTTTCGCGAGCAAAATAAAGGGGAATTAAATGGGATGTTAAAAAGTGATGCTGATGTTTTATTTCCGGAATATAAAGAGGTTGATATAGAGACGAAATATCCGGGTGGTGAATCATTAATTGATTTGTATGCTCGTGTAAAAGTAATGATTGATGATATAAAAGAATTAGAGGGAGATACTGTTGTTGTTACGCATCGTGGGATAATCAATATGCTTTATTATATTCTGTATCATATACCTCTCGATATGGACAAAGAAAAATTTAAAGTTGATCATGCCTCTTTGCATGTATTTAATCCAGAAGTTATGCTAATAGGGAAGGTGATATAATGTTAAATATTGCAATAACAGGTGGACCAAGTAGTGGGAAGACGACTATTATAGATAGATTGGTAATTGAATTAAGACAGTTGGGGTATAATGTAATTGTCTCGCCAGAGATGGCAACTATTACTATTAATAGTGGAATATTGCCAGCCGGAGATAAGGCGATTGATCCTATTACTTTTCAACAAATTATTCTTATGCGTCAACTAGTTTTTGAACAAACTTGCCTTATGGCTGCCAAAAAGCTTGGAGATAAAACAGTCGTATTATTTGACCGTGGGGCACTAGATGGCTATGCCTATGTCGATAAAGATGAGTGGGATTATGTTTTAGAATCCCAGAATCAAAAGCCACTTAATTTGCTTTCTAATTATGATGCTGTTATTTATCTCGAGGGAAAAAATGATTTCTTTACAACAGAGAATAACAAAGCTCGTTATGAAAAATCAGCCGATGAAGCTAAGTTAAAAGGAGAAAAGGTCTTGCAATCTTATCTCTCTCATGATAACCTAATATTTATAGAGGCTCAAGAACAATTTGAAGATAAACAACAAAATGTTATCAATGTTGTTGAGAATTTATTAGGTAACCCAATATCTTTAAAGGAACAAAGAAAATTCCTCGTTACGGATATTGATTTTGATAGAATTAATACAATAGCTAGTAAGGTTACTATAACACAGGATTATTTAAAAGAAGAAGATGGCTGTGAATATCGTGTAAGAAAGATAGAAAATGGAACGGATGCAACATACCATTTTTGCAAACAGAGAAAAAAGGAAAATGGTTTTAGAGAAGTTCTCTCATCATCGACTATTGAATGTGATGAATATAAACGCCTACTTCAAAATAAATCAGAAGAATTTGCTACCTGTGTAAAGACGCGTTACTCATTTGTCTATAATAAGCAATACTTTAGGTTAGATGTATTTTCCGATAATTTAATGGTTTTAGAGGTCAATGTGACTAAAGAAAACCCGGAAGTATCTCTACCAGAGTTTTTAAACGTAGTCGAAGAAGTAACAGATAAAGAAGAATACCAGAATATAAACATTGCAAGGAGTAAACAACAAGAGTATGGAAAAAGGAAAATTAATAGTAATTGAAGGAACTGATTGCTCGGGAAAGGAAACACAATCAAAGAAATTAATTAGAAGATTAAATGATGAAAAAATAGACACTGTTTATTATTCATTTCCTAAATATAATACACCAACAGGAAGAATAGTGGGATTGCCCTATTTGGGCAAACCGTATTTAGCTGAAGAACTAATAATAAATGAAGCAGACAATGTTTTAAAGGGACTTGGAGAAAATTATCCAAACATCGATAGAGTTTTAAAAATTATGAATATTTTGCATCCAGAAGAATTTAGTGCTAGAGAAGTTCAATATATTAATGAAATTATTAAAACTACTTTTGAATTGTTCTATGGAAAAGATAAAACTATTAAAAGACAGTTGGTTTTATCTATTATATTATCAGAAGTTATTGATAGTATTTCACATGGATGGTTTAAAGAAGGAGCACCAAATGTGGATCCGAAAGTTGCCAGTCTATATTATGCTGCTGACCGCAAGTATAATTTACCGGAAATTAATCAGATATTAGAAAGTGGCAGTAACGTTGTTCTTGATCGCTATACTTATTCAAGTATGGCACATCAAGGTGGCAAGATAGAGGAGGCAACAGAGCGTGATAAGATGTTTGAATGGATTGCCTCTTTGGAATTTGATCTTTTAGGACTTCCCTATAGTGATGCTAGAATATTCTTACATATGCCTACGGATTATTCGGCAATTTTAAAGGAAAAAAGGGAAGAGGCTTTAGATGAACATGAGAAAGATTGTAATCATCTATATCATGCGGAAAGAGCATACTTGGAATTAGCTCAAAAATATGACTTTAAAACAATTGAATGTGTAAAAAAAGAACATGATACAGAACCTAAATTAGAAGATATAAAGACAGAAGAAGAGATAGGCGAAGAAGTATATTCTTGTGTGAAAAAAGAACTCAAGTTGCAATAAATTGAAACTTAGAAATTAATTCTAAGTTTTTTTCTTTATATGGCATAAAAAAGTATGACTTTCTATTGTAAATGCTTTAAAAATCCCGTATAATGGTTATAGTGTATTATAGTCGATTACTATGCCTATGTGGTGACATAAGCATTTGCGGGAGTGATAACATGTTAGTAACTTTGATTGCCAACAACTGGTTTATAAATATATTAGCAGCGTTTTTTATAAGCTTACTAGATTCAGTGGCTTATACTTTATTAGCTGCTGGATATAATATTTTTTATGCTGTGTCAAAGATAAATATATTTAGGCCAGGTAGTGGCGGAGAGGCTGTATATACAGAGATAACAACGAAGATTTATACGGCATTATCTGTCGTGATGGTTTTTGTATTTGCCTATTATCTTATTATGATGATTGTAGATCCAGATGGAGGTAAAGGAAAGTCGACGTCGGCTCTCGTTAAAGAGACAATAATTGCCTTTGTAACGGTTATTCTTTTACCAACAGTGTTTGGATATATGAGTATTTTCCAAGATCATGTAATTACTAATAATACAATTGGTAATCTTATTTTAGGGGGATCAGGAGGAGAAAATGGGGATTTTGGTGATCAGGTAGCACTGATTGTCTTTACTTCTTTTTACCATCCTGAAGGGACTTCTTATAGTGATTATTTTAGTAATGAGGGAGAATATATAGGTGTTGAAGATGCCAAATCTGTATGTTCTGGCGGCGGAGCTAATGATACTGTTTGCGATGCTTGGGCAGAAGGGTTACAGGAATGGGTTGATGATACTTCGTGGAGTGCGATAAGTCCGATATCTAAGAGGAGTAAACTGTATAATACAACAAACGATGAGGGCGGAATGTATTATATGTGGATTATCACTACTGTATGTGGCGTTGTAGCAGCTTGGTTCTTCTTTAGTTATGCAATTGATGTGGGAACTCGTGCAGTGAAATTGGGATTCTTACAAATTATTGCACCGGTTCCTGTACTTTTAAAAATTTTCCCTCAAGGAAAGAAAACGTTTGATTCTTGGTTTGCTGAAATTAAAAAAAGTTACTTAGAGATATTTTTGAGATTGGCAATAATCTTCTTTATAGTTAAATTGTGTACAAGGGTGCCAATGTTTATAGATGCAGTGTGGGATTCTGGAGATGACATATCAGGAGGATTCTTGACGAAAGCATTAGCAACAGTATGTTTGATACTTGGATTATTGAAGTTTGCTAAAGATGCTCCTCAATTATTCAAGACAATATTTGCGAGTGGTGGCGGATTATTCGCTGGACTTGATTGGAAACCTGGCATGAAGCGTCGCGTAAGCGAAAACGAATACGCAATGAAAGGTATTGGTGGAGCTGTTGGACTTGCTGCTGGAGGTGTTGGCGCAGGAGTTATGGCATTTAGAAATGCCTATAAAAAGGCGAGTGATGATTCAGGTGATGTTGGAAAAGGCGGAGCTATTGCTGCAGGATTAGCATCAGGACTAAGAGGATTTGGACATGGAGCTTTTTCCGGTGCTCGAAATGGTCTTAAAAATTCACCAACAGAATTTAGTGGAAAAAGTTTGTTAAATGCAGCAAATTCCGGTGTTTCTGCAGGTCAAGCAGCCGAAGTTAAGGCTTCTAACAACCGCGAACAATATGGTGGTATATTACATCCGTTGCAAAGTATTGATCGCCATATGTCAGAATTTGGAGAAAATATTAAAGATGGATGGCATAATGTTGGCAGTACACTTAGCGGTGAGAAATTAAACAATGCAGCTGTTGATACCATTAAAAAGGCGACAGAAAATATGGATGCTGTAATAAAACTAAAAGATGTCACTAATATTGACAATGCTATGAAAAAACTAGAAGAAGAAATCCGAACCAAAGGTTTTGTCAAATATGGTGATAAGTACTATTCACTCGATGGCAGTAGTGTTGATGTCGGAGATGGCAAATCTAATGTTGAAAACCATAGAGCAAGATATGGTGATAGAGCTGTTAATGCTGATGGCCATTACTTTAATCCAGCAACAGGAGATTATGATCATAATTATAATCCGAATAATGATAGAACATTTAGTTCTAAGAAGATGGTTAATACGGCAAAAATTGGCGACTTGAAAAATATCTTCAATGAACAAAAAAATCAAGAACTTGCCGATGCAATCAACAAAAGTTATCACGAAGGTGCATCGACTTATATGGCTAATGTTGCTAAACAACTTTCTAGAGAACTTGGAAACTTAGGTACAGCTAATATCGAAAAAATTAACAAGAAAATTTCCGATGGTGGACTCACTTTTAAAGACAGTCATGGCACTGTAAGAAATGTCGAAAATATCAACGATTTCTTAACCAAGATGAGTACGCTAAATGAGGAATTATCTGCTAATGATATTAAAGTGTTAAAAGATGTCAAAAATACAATGTCAGATATCAACAAAAATATTATTATTACGCAACAAGCTCAAGCTGCTGGTAAACAACAAGATAAAAAAGATGGTAAATAATTAGGTGAAGGAGAAGCAAAATGAAACATGAATTTTCAAATTCTCTTTCTTCTTCCCTTAATTCTCCGTATCGCGATTTTTGTGAAGAATATATTAGGTTAGCAGAACTTATAATTCAATTTGAACAAGATCAAATGGAAACAATAGATGCAGCGGAGAAAGATGAGATTACTATGTTGTACATGGGACAAAAAACAAAATTATCATTTTTAGGTGAAAAGGGAATAAAAAATCACTTTAAACTTGTTAAGTCTCGTGTAATAAAAGAGTCTATGGAAAAAAATAGTGGAGTAAAACAAGCGTATAATATACTTAATAGATACTTCATTTCCCATAGTGTTGAAAGAAATAAATTAGGAATGAGTATAAAAAATGGGCAGACTTTAATGCCAAATGAAATACTTGAAAATTATGAAATTGCAGTTAATCAATTGACTAATTTTAAAATTCAAGAGGATGCTCGACAAAAAAGATAAAAAGGAGGTTATTTTATATGAATCAATATTTGATACCAGCTAATTCTAAAAGATCAATGTTAATTTTGGGGTTATTTGAACCGATAGATTTAATTATCTTTGGAACTGGAATAGTAATTACTGTTATATTATTAATTATACTTCCGCGTGAGACAATACAGGATATGTTAATAATATTTGCTCCAGTAGCTTTTACAGGAGTAATGGTTTTACCGGTTCCTAATCATAGGAATATGTGGAATTTAACAGCAAATGTTTATACATATCTAAGTAACAGAAGAACATATTATTGGAAGGGTTGGTGTATTAATTATGGCGAAGAAACAAGCGAAGAGCGACAATAAATACTCAGAAGATTGGTTGCCAATAACAAACATTCAAGGAGGATTAATTGAAGTTCAAGGAAGACCATTAGATGGAAAACAAATTGTAACAGGAGTAAGAGTGGAGCCTAAAAATATTTTTATTAGTGATGAAGAAACACAAAATAGAACTATTTATGCTTTGAGAAATTTTTATAATTCTTTAGACTATGAATTCTGGTTAATTTGTTGTGATAGACCTGTAGATATCAATTTATATAAGTCTGAACTTGAAGTTATGTTGAATAGAACTGAATCAGCACAAACGCGTAAATTGATTATTCAAGATCTTCAAAAATGTGACATGTTTACGGGACCAGCTATTAATGCGGTTGATACTGAGTTCTATCTTCTATTTAAAGATAGCCCTAAAAATATGGAACGCATTCAAAAGCGCGTTCATAATATGATATCTGGACTGGCTTCAGCAGGTTTAGTATCACGTCAAATGACAGAAGAAGATGTAAGAGTACTATTAGATAGTTTCTTGAATGATAGTAAAAGAGTAGAGTATGGGACGGTGATGAGCGATGTCTAAAGCATCACTAAAAAGTGAATTAGCGCCTAAGGGGTTAAATTTTAAAATTAATGAATTTATGATTAGCGATAAATATGCTACTATTCTTACAGTTTTAGAGTATCCTAAGATGATTGGTCCGGGATTTTTAAGTAATATTACTTCAATACCAGGAGTTAAAGTTAGTATTAAGCATATACCTATTGATTTTGGGACAATGCAGAAAACTATTAATAGAGAAATTGCAGAACTTAAAGAGGCCTATCAAAGGGAAAATGACCATACATTAAAGGAACGCATTCGTATCGACTATGAATCAATGGAAGGTTTCGTTCAAATGTTGGCAGCAACGCAATCTAAAATATTCGATTTTCAATTACATGTAATGATAGTTGCTGATACTAAAGATGAGTTAGATGCTAAAAAATTGCAAGTTAAGAATTTCTTAACAGCATTAAATATGCGTGCTATACCAATGATGTTTGAACAAGAAAAGGTTCTTAAATCTATGCTTCCAATATTCCCAAAACAGGATGTTGAATCACGTATTGGTATACCTATACCAGCACCAACAATAAGCGCTATGTATCCTTTTGTATTTGATAGCATTAAAGATCCTGGTTTATCTACACTTTTTGGAGTTGATTTCTCAGGTGGAGTTGTTTTGTTTAATCAATTTTTGTATCAGATAAAAAAAGAACACAATAGAAATAATGCCAATATGATTATCCTAGGTACATCTGGATCAGGTAAATCTACAGCTGCTAAGTTGCAGTTGCGTAACCATATCCGCAATGGATATCAAATTGTTTGTATTGACCCAGAAAATGAATTTGAACATTTATGTGTAAGCAATAATGGTTCAAATGTTGACTTAGGTAAGGGTGGTTCTTATGGTATGGTTAATCCTCTTGAAGTAATAGTGGATTCTGATGAAGAGGAACTAAGTCAAGGATTAGGCTATACGGTATTAACACGTGCCTTGCAATCCTTAAAGGCATTCATGAAATATTATTCGCCAGCAATTGAAGATGATGTTTTGGCAATGTTTTCTGAAGTTGTTCAAGAAACTTATAAACGTTTTGGTATCGATTTTGACACTAATTTTGCTAATTTTACACCAGAAAGTTATCCAACTTTTGATGATGTATATGCAACTATTAAGGGAAAACTTTTAGCTATGCCAGAGGCAACACGTGAGAAGGATGTTATGGAACGCCTAGAGTTAAGAGTTCGTCCATTTGTCAATGAATTAAGATATTACTTTAATGGTCATACGACGATAAATTCTAATACAGATTTTATTGTATTTAATATAAAAGAAGTTATGAACAGTGATGCGAATATCCGCAATGCCTTATTCTTTAATATTTTAAAGTATGCATGGGGATTATGTTTGGATAAATCAAAAAATACAGTAATGATGGTTGATGAGGCACATATCTTACTTTCTGGTAATAATGAATTAGGTGCTGAATACTTAGCTCAGATGCAAAGACGTGCAAGAAAGTATAATACAGGTACGATTATTATTACTCAACAACCTACAGACTTTGCACAAGAAAATTTAATAATGCATGGTAAGGCTATATTTGATAATGCTTCATATTACTTAATAATGGGTCTTAGAAAACAAGCAGTTGAAGATCTATCTAAATTAATTGATTTAAATGAAGCAGAAAAGGAGAGTATAAAAACTTATACTCAAGGAGAGGCACTATTTGTGTGTGGATCGAGAAGAATGCGTATTCACGTTGAACTTACGCAAGATGAACTTGATTCGTTTGGATCTGGTGGAGGTCTATAGTATTTGTTAGGCGGTGGCAAAATGAAAAAAAGTTATTTAAAGGAAGGCAAGTTATTGCAAAGGGGAAAGAAAATCTTATCCCTTTTCGCAATAGCACTTTTTTCGGTTGTAGTATTGCCAGTTAATTCAAATTCGGCTAATTTTCGCTATGAGGATTTTGATTGGGATACTTTTGCTGAACAAAATAAATCATTTTGGTCAGCTTATTGTGAGCATGATGATGATCCAAAGTGCGAAGATAAAGTATTGAAAGCTCAAGAAAAATTTTATAAGAAATTATATAAAACTCTTGCTAAGTATGAAAAAAAAGGATTATTTATAAACGATAATATCATCTTACAAACAGTTTTTATTGATATGTCACCATCGACATTTTCCGATGATGGAGAAGAGTATAAAGCTGAATGGAATACACCAGCTGGTGCCTATGTTGTTTCGGATGATGAAGTAACTGATGAAGAAATAGATGTTGAATATACTGAAGAGTATTACCAAAAATACCATGAATATATGGCAGATGAAAAGGATACTTTGAAAACTCTTATTAAAAATATGATTGCATATAAGGCCAATTGTTATGGGGTATATGGAGATCCTGTAACACACACTCTTGATGACGGATCGACACATAAGAGTTGTGATAATGGGGGAGTTATTGTCGATTTGCCACTAGCCAATACTATAACTGGAACCAAGGGTGGGCAAAAATGTGTTGATTCTTTAAAAAATAATGAATATGGTTTTTGGGAATTTTACACCAGTAGATGGGCTCATGATTATACTCTTTTAAAAAATAGAGTTCTTCCCTTTTTAAAAAGGATACCATTAGATTCAAGATATGATGAATGTGTAAATATTGGAAGTAGTTATCCCGAAAAATCTCTTTATGTTTATAATGACTATCGAGAAGTAAGCTATGATCGTTATTTTGATTTTTTAAGTTATAATATTTATTTTGACAAAAAAGCTCATTTGCAATCGCGTTTTAGGGAGACGGTTTTAGAACCAGCGGGGGTTAAATGTATGACTAGTGATGTTTGTGAGGAATCATTAGAGGCTGCTGGCAAATACGAAGAATACGAGGGAGAGATAGTTCTTGTTCGAAGAAAAATAATAGATGATATAATATTTATCTTAAATAATTATGGCTTAGAGATAACATATAATTATGGAACTTCTCAAGAGTTTATTGAAGCAAATATAGAAGAATCAGAGAGAAAAAGTTATTTTTGGCCAATTGGTAGCGATGAAACCGAAGAACGTGATGGTGTTATTTATGCGGATGGAGAACCTGCAAGTACAGATGTTATAAGTTACTATGGTGTTAGAACTAATCCTGTAACAGGAGAAGATGAGATGCACTATGGTATTGATATTGCTGGAGTTGAGGGCGAGACCAATGTCGTTGCCGTTTACAATGGCGAAGTAATCAGTATTGTTGATAACTGTACGGTTGGGGATTATGATTGTAATGAAGGATTAGGCAATATGATAATTCTTTCACATTCTAATGGGGACTATACCGTTTATGCACAACTTGCGAGTATTGATTCGGCAATTCAAGTTGGAACTGGTGTCAAAAAAGGACAGCTTTTAGGTAAAGTTGGTAGTACAGGAAGAACTAATAAATCGGCCTTACATTATGAATTAAGAAAGGGTGGCAATGACATTGGCTATTCTGTTGATCCTTTGGGAGAAATGGATTCGAGTAATCCTCGTCCTGCAGTAGCCGCAGGAGATTTCTCTGTTCATGAAACATCATTAACAAAAGAAGAATTTGTAGCTAAAATGCGTGCATATTGTAATACTCATAATTGTACAGGAAATATGCTTCCAATGCAAAATGTTTTTGTTGCTCATGCAGAAGAAGTCTATGATGCTTCCATTGCTAACAATGTTAATCCAGAATTAGTAGTTGTAAGAGCAATGGCAGAGGGATTCTCACCTGGTGGAAGTACAAATAACTATTGGGGAATTAGATGCTATAATAATGCAAGTGTCGATGCTTGTTCTAAATATACTTCATTATCCAATGGAATTGCTGGATTTGCCGATGTTGTTAAAGGATATGATACAGTTTCAGAGATGATGAATAAGTATGCTTATATAGGAAATTATTGGTATAAAATATTCTATAGGAAAAATGGTGGTATAGATTGGGGATTAGGAGGATGTGCTTATTTTCCATCTATTAAGGAATATTTGTCATCGGAAAGAAGTAGAGTAGTTGAAGCTACTTGTAATCAAAATGAATGTCAAAAAGATGGAACTGGTTCGTGTGTAAAAACAACGGCAGAAGATCAAAAAGCTTATGCGACTTGGCAAGTAGATAAAAAAATGGGAAGATATAGATATAATATCTTTGGGTTATAGTAGGAGGAATAAGATGATTAAAGATTTATCCGAAGGAGAGAAAAAGACTTTAATAGCATGGTTTATTGTAGCAGTTATTTTTCTACTAATATTAATTGTTATAAAAATAATTAATCCAGACTTTTCCTTTCAAAGGGAAAAAAGAATTGATTATTCGAAAAATAAATATAGTGTAGTTACAGATTATAACCGCTATTACACTGTAACAAATGCCATAAATAAGTATTATTCCTTTATAAATGCTCATGAATATGAAAGTGTATATCACATTTTAGATGAAGAATATACCAAAGAGAAAAATGTCGATAAAGATACAGTTATCAACATCATAAGTGATGCGGATAAAGCCCTATCATATAGAGGCGGATTAATGTGTTCTAAGGATATTGCCAAAGGTATTACAAGCTATATTGTAAAGGGCGATGAGATATTTATGAATAGTTCTGGTGTTAATAAAACTATATATTATGAAATCATTTTAGATGGAAATAAATTTCATTATTCCATTAAACCTATAGAAGAAAAGTTCTTTGGAGGTAATTGTAATGGATAAAGTAAAAAACATAATTAAAGATAACATAGTTTGGATTGTTATATTGCTCGTATTGATAGGTGTTTTAGTAGGTTATAGTATTTATAATTATATTGAGGATAAAAAGGTATTTAATGATCCAATGCTTTCTGAACCGGAAAATATTCCCTATGTTAATTATAAATATGCGGATAATGAGTATCGCGTAATTACTGTTGAAAAGTACGATGTTTTCAACAGCTACTATAAGGATTTTATCAATAAAATGGTAAATAACCCGAAATTATCGTGGGATTATGTCAGTGATGCAGAAAAGAAAAATCGCTTTAACAATAAATATGAAGAGTATGAAAAATATATAAAGACGATAATTAATGCTCGAACTTTGAACAATAAGGTTGATAGATATAAAGTTTCGAATAAAACAATAACAGTTATTGACAGCGCAAATTATATGTATGAATTTATAGAAAATGGAGTGTGGAACTATAAAGTTGCCTTTAAGGGGCAAGTAAATTAATAGTTAGGAGGTAATCGTATGAACTTAGGTAATATGGCATCGGGAGCAGCCAATGCAGCTGGTAATGCAGCCAATAATGGCTTAGCGAATGCAGCAAGTGGAGCTACCAATAACGCAGCAAATAGTGTTGCTAATGCTGCAAGCAATGCAGCCAATAATGTTGGAAATAATGTTCAAGTGCCTACATCACCAAGTTCAACGACTGCCGATTTAGATAACAATATGCCTAATGAAAATGATCCGCTTTCATCTAATAATAAAGGTGGAAACAAAGAAGACTCTAATAATCAAGGAGAAGCAGCGCCTGAAGGTGCTACTCCAGGAACAAAGGTCGCTCCGGGAAAAGAAGTTGGCAAAGATGGTCAAGTAAAGGATTCTAGTACCAAAAAACTTACTACAGCTGTAGGTCAAGGAGCGGCTGCATATTTTACTGGTGGAGAATCTCTTGGCAAAGATCAGATGATAAAAAATAATGGCTTAGCAAATAGAGCTATAGGAGTTGTCAGTGATGTTGCGGAAAAAACACCTGGTGTTAAACAAGTAGCAGATGCCCTCGATGATGCTGGAGTAATTGATGCAGCTACTGATGCCATGGATATGGTCGGAGATATAAAAAACGGCGATATTGGTGGAGCTATTGAAAAAGGCAAAGATCTTGTTAAAGATAAAAAGAAGATGCAAAATCATGCCGTTAAGAAAATGTTGCCAATTATTATTGCCAGTGCTGCTGGTGGATTATTATTTATAGTTTTAATCATCGGCATAATTTCTCCTATTGCTGGAGGAATAATGGATTTGACGGAAAAAATTGGTGAATTTTTTGATGCCGTTGGTGATTTTTTTGGCGATCTCTTTGGAGGAAACGATGCCTATGAAATAATGACTGATTTGGTGGAAGATTATGATTCGCTATCAGAAGACCAAAGAAAAATTGTCATAGCAGCAGCTTCAGCTTTAGGAAGAAGTTATAATTGGGGAGGTCATCCATCGGGACCAGGATATGACGGATTTCCGGATAAAGGACTTGACTGTGCAGGATTTGTTCAATGGTGTTTATGGACGGCTTATGGCACGAATCCTGGATATTTAACAACTAGTTCCATATCCGATCTTATGGGAAAGAGATTTCAGGTTATTCAGGAATCAGAATTACAACCTGGGGATATCGGCTTAAAGTTTGAAGGTTCTAGATTAAATGAAACTAATCATACCGGTATTTATGCGGGAAACGGCAATTGGATACATGCGGCTGGTGCTAAACAAGGAGTTATTAACAGTAAATATAAAAAATTTACGATATTTTTAAGATATACAGGGTAAGAGAGTGATGGAGATGAAGAAAAAAATATTATTAATAATTACTTTTATGATGCTCCTTATCATACCAGGAGTGAAAGCAGAGGGAAATATGAAAGTAATTTTTAATACTAGTTTTGAAGAACAAATAGATATTAATAAAATTGATAAAATATTTATCATGATGGATGATGCCAATAGAAAAGATTATGAAATAGTTTTAGAACATAAGGACAATTTTCATCTAGAGTTAAATAATATTCCTCAAGGCAATGTTGATATAGCATCTATAACTGTAAGTCGTGACTATACAGTTGATTATGACTATGAGGAAACTATTACTAGAGTAAGTGATGAAGAGACGGTCGTCTCCATTTTGGTAAAAAAAGTAATCAAAGATCCAAATCGAAAAAAAGTGGATATATCTAATGATTATATTGCTGAGGTGTTAGGACTTGATCCTATGAATTTACCAACGACGAGTAATAATACGACTAATAAAATTCCTGATTCTAGTAGTTCTACGACGAGTACTCCAACGACGAGTAATAATGATCCTGTTGTAATAACTTCATCTGAACCAACGACAACGACATTGAGCGAAAAGGAGATTAAGCAAATAGAAAAGGAAAAACAAGAAGAAAATAAAAAACAAGGACAGCAAAAAAGAAAAAGTGTTTATCTTATAGTTTTACTTGTCGTTATAGCAGTAATTATTGTTGGTGGGGTTATAGTTGGCATCAAAATTGCCAATGCCAATAAATAATAGTAGAAAAAAAGTACTAAATATATTATAATAACTAAAGAGAAAGAAGGGCTAATATGAAATTTAAGGTAAAACCTAAAGATATGATTATCTTTGGCATATTTTGTGTTTTCCTATTGTACTTCAGTGCAATTGCCGTTTTAAACGTATTAGCGCTTATGAATGATGGAGTATTCTATGGATTTAATCCTATAGAGGCATTTTCGCCTAAGTATATATTTGCAACTTTATTAGTTTTCTTTTCTGTTATTGTTGGAATATTTTTCAGTGTATCATCATCAATATTTGAACATGAAAAAGGTTTTGGATTTGGTATTTCCTTTGGAGAAAAGGAAGAAAAAGGCTATTCAAGATGGTTAAAAGAAAAAGAGATGAAGAAGGCATTTAAAGTATTCCGCGTAGATGTTAAGGGCGATGAAGCTAGTGCAGGTGGAGTCGTTTTAATTAATGATGGAAAAAGTATGTGGGTAGATGATTCGGAAAACCATACATTGGTTATAGGTGCTACTGGATCAGGTAAGACAACAGCTGTTGTTGACCCATTAACATATAGTCTATGTAAACACGGAGAAAGTATGGTTTTTACTGATCCTAAGGGTGAAATTTATAAAAATCATGCCGAATTATTGAAGGCTCGTGGATATAAAATAATTGTTTTAAATTTTCGTAGCCCAGAGCTTGGTAATGCTTGGAATCCTTTAACTTTACCATATAGATTATATAAAGATGGTAATGTTGATAAGGCAATTGAGCTTGTCGATGACGTTGCTTTAAATATTTTACAAGATAAAAAAGCTAGTGATCCATTCTGGGAGAAAAGTGCCAGCGACTACTTCTCAGGTTGTACTTTGGGATTACTTGAGGATGCTAAAGAAGAGCAAGTAAACTTGAATGCAATCAGTTACATGACAACTGTTGGAGAGGAAAAGTTTGGAGCTGGTTCAAATTATATTAAAGAATACTTTACTTTAAAGGGTGAATCTTCAAGTGCTTATACATTCGCTAGTAATACGATTAATTCTCCTAATGAGACTAAAGGAGGTATTTTAGCTGTATTCCGTCAAAAGATTCGTCTATTTGCATCTCGTGAACAATTGTCAGAAATGCTTTCGTATTCAGATTTTAACATGCGTGATATTGGTAAAGAAAAAACAGCAGTGTTTATGGTTATACATGATGAAAAGACGACATACCATGCCTTAGCGACAATTTTTATTAAACAATGTTATGAAACTCTAATTGATGTAGCGCAGGAATGTGGCGGAAAATTACCGGTAAGAACGAACTTCATTCTTGATGAGTTTGCCAATATGCCACCATTAAAAGATGTTACGACAATGGTAACAGCAGCTCGTTCAAGACAAATTAGATTTACATTTATTATCCAAAATTTTGCCCAAATAAATGAGGTATATGGAAAAGAAGATGCCGAAACTATTCGTTCAAACTGTGGTAACTTAATCTATATTTTAACAACTGAGTTAGCGGCATTGGAAGAAATTTCTAAATTATGTGGAGAAGTAAAATCTAAGAAGGATGAGAAAACGGAAAGTAAACCATTAGTAAGCGTATCAGACTTACAGAAGATGAAAATGAATGAAGTTATTATTATACGTACGCGTTTACATCCTTTTAAAACCAAGCTAGCACCAGCTTACAGTATTGACTGGGGTGATAAAGAATTTGGTAAAGCCGAATTTACGCATCGTGAGAAGAGAGAAATTCAGTTATTTGATATTAAGGAACACGTAAAATTGCGCAAAAAGAACAAAATGATGGATTCTCTTGATCCTAAAAAGGCGACGCCAGATTTTACTAATCTAATGAGTTCTGGTCTAAATAATTCGGGAGATCGTCCTGCTGGAATGCCACCACGAATACCGACGTTTGAAGAATTTATGGCGGCGAGAAATGGAGGCGTAAAACCAACCTCATCTGGAGCAGCTCCAATTACTAGTACGCCAACTCCGAGTGGTCCACCAAAAGCGGGAATGCCTTCTTTTGATGTCGATGATTTGGTAAAGCGAATTGATGCTAAGATTGCTGAATTAGAAGCTCAAGAAAAGGCAGAGGAAGCGGCTAAAAAGGGTGAAACTGTGTCTCCAATAGCACAGCCAAAAGCTCCTGAAATAGCGCAAGAGACTCCTTCAAATCCTTTAACAGAAAATGTTCCTTTAAATTCTCAAACGCCAATTTCATCTCCAGAGAAACTACCACCAGCGGCAGAAAATAAGAATCCTTTTGTGGCTCCAGAGAAAATAGATGAACAACCTAAGAAGGAAGAGTTAAATATAAATGCCAATTCTTTTGTAGCAAAGGAAAACATCGTAGAATCTCCAGCAAGTGAGATAGGATTTAATCCTTTCAATATGCCAAGTGCGCCATCTAAGAGTGAAGGCAAATTCTTCAATCATGATGTTATTCAAGGAAATGATGAGGTTGTGGAAACTTCGCCAATTGTGGCTCCAGTTATAGATAAAAAAGAGCAAGTGCTAGAGAGTAAGACAGATGCTATTGAGACGTTTGCTGATCTTGTAAATCAGAAAGAACCACCACTACCAGCAGGAAAACCAGCAATTATGGTGGAAAATCCGATAGATACAGAGACGAAGGCACCAGTGTTGCCTGATGAACCAATGATTAAACCGCCGATGAATGATGCGTTTAATTCAAGTTTCAACAACAATCCTTTAAATCCAATGAGTAATCAAAGTGTACCTTTTGTGCCTGCTGAACCTGTTAGGACGGAAATTGGTAATATACAACCTAGCAATATGATGCAGGATGCAGAAAATAAACCTAAAGAAGCCCCAGTTACGGAACCTAATAATAATGTTCAAAATCCGCAAAATAATGCGACCAATATGGCGCCATCTAGTGGAACAAACAATAAGGTTTCCGATGATGCCTTCTTTGATGATTTCTTTGATGATTAAAAACTCTTGAAACAAGAGTTTTTTTGGTGACTAAAAATATAAATGTGTCATATTATATAATATGAAAAGAATAAGAAAAGAAGATTATAAGGGAGATGGCGTTTTAATAAATTTAGATATTGAATATATTCCTTATGAGAAATTAATTTATGATACGGAGAAGTATCTAAATCGTCATCAAAAATATTATTTTACTTGTCGACATGGGGTAAAAAGTAAAGAAGTTGTCATGTCTTTAGAACAAAAAGGATATAATGTCACACAAGTGATTTAAATCTTTAAAAAAAAAGAAATGTATTATATAATGTAGTAAGTGATAAGTATGGATATAATTTATAGTAGTATCGAAAGTTTACTTAATAATATAGATACGTTGACCGAAACTTTTTTGACGAGTATGGGTATATGGGGAGCAATTATCAGCTGTTTATTAATAACAGTTGAATCAATTCTTCCTATTTTGCCTGTGTGTGTATTTATAACTTTAATATTTTATACTTTTGGCAGTTTTGTGGGTTTTATCATAAGTTGGATATTCACGTGTTTAGGTTGTATTTTGTCATTCACTTTATTTAGGTCAAAGGTGAAAAATTGGTTTTATAAACACTTTATGAAAAGTGATAATGTCAAAATTAAAAAATTTATGAAATATGTTGATAATATGTCCTTGAGTGGGCTAGCAGTCTTAGTGGCAATTCCCTTTACGCCAGCAAGTGCTGTAAATGTTGCGGCTGGTCTTTCTAATATGCCAAGAAAAAAATTCATTACGGCAATTATGATTGGCAAGCTTACGATGGTATATTTTTGGGGATATATTGGCACCACGCTTATTGAGTGTCTAACACATCCAGTATATTTAACGAAAGTTTTACTTCTCTTATTAGGAGCTTTAATAGTAAGTAAGATTGTCAATAAATGTTTGAAATTAGATTAGGAAGTGGATTATGGAATATGTAACAGTTGGATTACTTGTATTAGTAATTATATTTTTAATTATTATTTTAATTAAAAGTAATCAAAAGAAGGAAGATATTGGATTAATAAAAGAGTTAGGTGATTTTAAGAATGATATAACGAAAGAAATAAGCGATTTTCGTTATGGATTTTCCAAAGAATTGTTAACGGACTTTGAAAAATTAAATGAAAAAATAGATGTACGTTTAAATCAAATTAATGAGAGAGTAAACGAAAAAATTGATCAAAATTTTGAGAAAACTAATAAAACATTCAATAGTGTTTTAGAGCGTCTTACGAAAATTGATGAAGCTCAGAAGAATATTGATGATTTATCTAAAGATATTATTAGTCTTCAAAGTGTCCTTACAGATAAAAAGACTAGGGGTACATTTGGTGAAGTTAATTTAAATTATATTTTAACTTCGATCTTTGGGGAAAAAAGAGGGATTTATGATGTTCAATATAAACTTCCAAATGGCAATATAAGTGATGCTATTCTCTTTGCTCCTGAACCGTTGGGAACGATTTGTATTGACTCAAAATTTCCTCTAGAAAACTATGAAAGAATGACGGATAAAACAAAGACAAAACTCGAAAGAGAGACGGCAGAAAAGCTTTTTAAAGCCGATGTAAGAAAACATATTGATGCTATTGCATCTAAATATATCATACCGTCTGTTACTAGTGATGAGGCTATTATGTTTTTGCCAGCAGAAGCTGTTTTTGCCGAGATAAATGCGTATCACTCAGATATTTTAAAATATGCCTATTCTAAAAAGGTTTGGATATGCGGTCCAACTACCTTGATGTCAACTTTATCAACTATTAGTATGATATTAAAAAATATTGAAAGAGATAAATATACAAAAGTTATTCATGAAGAGTTAAATAAATTGGGAATTGAGTTTAAACGCTATAAAGAGAGATGGGATAAATTATCTAAGAGTATTGATAGTGTATCAACAGAAGTTAAGGATATTCATACAACTACTGATAAAATTAGCAAAAAGTTTGAAAGCATTAGTTCGGTGGATATTGACTTGTTGGAGAATAAAGAGTAAAAATTACTCTTTTTTTTGTCCAATTTATGCCGATTTATTTGACTATAAAATGTAAATGTATTATTATTGAAATAGGAGGGATGATTATGGATCCTGTGACAGTCGTCGTAATTGGTGTAGTAACGTTAGCTGCTGCTCCTTTTCTGGGCAAATTGGCTCTTTATGGAGCAATGCAAGGCGTTAAAAAAATAAAAAAAACTATAAAAAAGAAAAGGGAATATCGCCAACGACATGATAAAAAATATCAAGCTAAATTGAAGAAAACGAGAGATTTACAAAGATCAATTGAAAAAAGACGTACGACATCTTTTAGAAATACTAAGACAGGAGATGTTAAAAACGTTAATATCAATGAAATAAATACCTTTGATATGTCTAAAGATATTATTTTAAAAGGCACAGTTTACATCCAAAATCCCAATGGAGGAGAGCCAGCAAAAGATACAATTTATCTATTTCAACCAAGAGTATATGGCGTAAATAATGTACCAATTGGTCCAAAAACAGATAAAAACGGACATTTATATGATAAAAATTCATATCTTTTGAGAACTCCTGGAAGTAATGATATCTATAGCGGATATGTTCCAAAAAGAGAGGTATTATCAGGAAGACAATTTGACTTTGTTGGAGATTCTGCTAATCTTCAAGATAATCCTTTAAATGGTTTTATCAATATTGAAATTGAAAAAGATGCCAATGGCAATTTTATACCTTTAGATAAAAATAATGCTGAAGCTATGAGGGAATTTAACAATTATGTTAGAATGCGTCAGCAACATAATGTCGATCAAGATCGCTATTTAGATGGACTTGTGGCAAAGGCGACAGAGGCTAAGGAGGTTTATGATGAAATTAATAAACCCCGTTATGCTCGTCCTACAGAACAGATGTCAGATTCAGATATGCATAAGATTGAAAAGGCACGTGCTAGTCGTGCTAAGAGAGATGCACAAAATAGAGCTTACTATGATCGCATTGCGCATATGAATATGCTAGATAGTGCTATGCATGATTATGGACTTGATGATCATGCAGCTCATTTGCCAGGGGCCGGAATGATGGGACCTCGACCAATGGGACCAGGACCGAGGGGACCACAGCAAGGTGGCGGGGGACCAAGACGCTAAAAGACCAAATATGTGGTCTTTTTATTTGACATATTCTTCCAATTTTCATATTATTCTAGTTTTACTTATGTTATAATGTTTATGTAGGGTGATTATATGGAATTCATAGAATTTAAAAATATATTCAAAGTTTATAAAAATGGAATATCTGCTTTGGCTGATGTAAATTTATCCATAGCACGTGGAGAATTTGTCTTTATTATCGGACAAAGTGGTTCGGGAAAAAGTACATTGACGAAATTATTATATCGCGAAGAAAAACCGACAAAGGGAACAGTAAATGTCGGAGGTATTAATGTTGGAAAACTAAAAAATGGCAATGTCTATAAATTGCGTCGTAAAATAGGCGTTGTATTTCAAGATTTTAAACTTCTTCCTAAACTTAACGTTTATGAAAATATAGCTTATCCATTAGAAAGCTATGGTATGAAATCTTCAGAAATTCGCGAAAAAGTCCTAAAAGCTTTGGAGCGCGTTGGACTTAAGGATAAAATAAGAAGTTATCCCGATCAATTAAGTGGTGGAGAACAGCAGAGAGTTTGTATCGCCCGTGCTATTGTGAATGAACCTAAGTTAATTATATGTGATGAGCCAACAGGAGACTTAGATCCTAAAATGAGCAAAGAGATTATGAAAGTAATTGAAAATATAAATAAAGAACTTGGTTCGACGATTATTATGGCCACACATGATAAAGAGATAGTTAATCGCATGAAAAAAAGAGTCGTATGCTTACATAATGGCGTAGTTGTATCGGATAAAAAGAAAGGAAGTTATATTCAAAATGAGAATGTTTAGAATAATAGGTAAAAGTATTAAAGATGCTTTTAAAAGCGTATTTCGTAACTTTTCTTTAAGTATGGCTTCGATTTCATGTACGGCAGTTACTTTGATATTAGTAGCAATTGCCTTATTGATAACTTATAATGTTAGATCTATTACAAAGGATATTGAAGATGTATTGACTATCGTTGTTTTTGTCGATACTAAGGCGACATCAGGTGATGTTGAAAATTTAAAAAATGATATTAATTTTATTGCAAATGTCGATGCTAAGAAGACCGAATACAATACACAGGATGAAATTACATCTTCCTTAAAAAAGGATGAATCTATGAAAGAAATTCTTGAAATATTGGATGGAGCACCAATACAATCGACTTTTGTTATACGAGTAAAAGATGTGAAGAAATTAACAGAAACAGCTAAAGAAATAGAAAAGATGGAATTTGTAACTCGCGTAAAATATGGAGAAAATTTAGTTAATAAAATTGTATCAATGTTTGATGTCGTTAAGAATGCTTGTATAGTGGCAGTAGTAGCTTTAATATTAGTAACAGCATTTTTAATTAGCAATACTATTAAAATAACCATTTTTTCAAGAAGACAGGAAATCAATATTATGCGTCTCGTTGGAACAAGCAATATAGTTATAAAGATGCCATTTTTGATTGAAGGATTTGTCTTAGGAGTAATTGGCTCTTTGGTGCCCGTATTGCTTACAATCTATGGGTATACCTTCCTATTTGATTTTGTAGGTGGAAAATTATTTACGGATTTGATAGTCTTAGTAAAACCAAGCGAAATAATCTATTTAACTAGTCTAGTTATAATGATTGTTGGAGGAATAGTTGGTATGTTTGGTTCAACACGTGCTGTAAGGAGATATTTGAAGATATGATGAAAAAGGGATTAAAATGGATTATCATACTCAGTTCTATTGCTCTCGTATTGCCAATGAATACCTATGCCAAAAAGGCAACGACATTAGCAGAATTGAGACAGGAACTTGCGAGTTTAAAAAAACAACTGTCTGATAATCAAAAACAGCAAAATTTGACTAAAAATGAAATTAATAGTGCTAAAAATAATATAACCAAGAAAGAAACACAGATAGAGGCTAATCAGCAAAAGGTTATCGATGCTACGAATGAATCTGCCAAATTGGAAGATGAGATAGCATCGGGAAAAGAGACTTTAGAAAAATTAGTTCAATCATATCAAGTTGCCAAGGGAGATAATGTCTATCTTGAATATATATTCCAAGCTTCAAGTTATGAAGATTTGGTCTATCGCTATGCAATTATGGAACAATTGATGGATTATCAGGAGGATTTAATATCTTCATGGAAAGATAAAATTGAATATAATTCGCAATTAAAAGTGGATTTAGCCAATAAAGAAAAAGAACTTAATAATCAAATAGATAGTTTGGCTAGTGACATTCAAAAATTGGGAAATAAATTAGATGAGTTAGATGATATGACACCAGATATTAAGGCGGAAATAGCATCGACACAAAGTTCAATTAATTACTATACACAGCTTGGTTGTAAGGAAAATGAAGATTTAAGTGAATGTATGAAAGTAGCCTCATCTAAAATATTTAGAAGGCCTTTAGTCAAGGGAACGATAACTTCCCAATTTGGCTATAGAACGCATCCGGTTACGGGGAAAAAACAGTCGTTCCATAGTGGAACAGATATCGGTATTAAAGAGGGAACTAATGTCTATCCTATTGCCAATGGAACCGTATCAAAACTAACAATAAAATCTAGTTGTGGTGGAAATATGATCTATATTCAACATATAGTTAATGGGAAGAAGTATACATCAACTTATATGCATTTACTTAAAATAAAAGTTAAGATAGGTCAGGCTGTTACGACGGAAGATGTCATTGGCTTATCAGGTGGAAGTTCAACGGCAAAGAAAAAAGGCGGATATGACAGTTGTACAACTGGTGGTCACTTGCATTTAAGTTTGGCAACGGGATGGTATGAAAAAGATTACTTTGGATATAGCAAATGGCGTTCGCACTTGATTAATCCTAAAACGACTTTGAATTTACCAAGTAGTTGGTCATCTAGATAGGAGAATACTATGAAAACGAGAACAATAAGTGGAGCAATAATTGCTCTAGTAGTGGGAGCTTTAATATATTTTGGTGGAATAGCCTTTGATATCGGTGTTGCGGTAGCAGCTATTATTGCCTTTAAAGAACTCTTAGATGTGCGTAAAAACTATACGATACCGCCAATTATGAAGATTGTTGGTTTAGTATGTATGTTATTATTAACATTTGTCAATATTGATGGCTATTCCATTGTCTTTGGCTTGAGTTATGAGACATTATCGCTAGTATTTATTCTTTTACTAGCACCAACGGTGTTATTACATAAATATAATTATCGAACTAATGAAGCCTTTTATTTAGCTTCTATAACGATATTTTTAGGTGTAATTTTTAATTTATTTATCATGCTATATAATGAATCTATGCTATTATTCATATATATAATATTGGTAGCTTGTATAACGGATATTTTTGCTTTAGTTGGGGGAAAATTAATTGGCAAGCATAAATTAACGAAGATTAGTCCAGGTAAAACTATTGAGGGTTCTATTACGGGAACACTTTTAGCTACCATTGTTGGAACTACCTATTATGTTACATTGATTGGCACGACGCCACTCACAACAGTTATTATCATTACAATTGTATTGAGCATTGTTGGTCAAATAGGAGACATCTTCTTTAGCTTGATTAAACGCGAAAATGATATAAAAGATTATTCTAATTTAATTCCTGGTCATGGAGGAATATTAGATCGATTAGATAGCATAATATTTATATTGATAGCATTTGTCTTTATTATGCAATTTTTATAGGAGGAAATTATGACAAAGAAACAAGATGAAGTAAAATCAACAGAAAAAAAGAGCCAAGAAAAAGTAGTGAAAGCAACAAAAACTACAACTAAGAAAGCTCCTGCTAAGAAAACGACAAATAAAAAAGAAGAAATAAAGGAAGAAAGAGATATTGTATTAGAAAATAGTGAAAAAGAAGCGAATATTGTCAAAGAGGAAAAAAGGGAAGAAAATCCTGTAAAAAGCGCTATTGAACTATTGCTTATTATCGCGGCTATTATTGTTATTATTGTCTTTTTTCCAAATACAGTTATTTGGAATATTGTCGTATTGTTATTAATATTAACGGCATTAATTTTTGTTCACGAATTTGGACATTTTATAATAGGAAAATTGTGTGGCGTTCATATCTATGAGTTTGCCTTAGGTATGGGACCAAAAGTTTTGGGCTTTAAAAGGAAAAATGATCCAACCGAGTATAATTTAAGGGCATTACCTATTGGGGGATATTGTTCTTTGGCTGGTGAAGAAGGCGAAGATGATAGTAGTTTACCAAAAGATAAATTTATGTGTAATAAGGGCAAACTTAAGAGAGTAGCAATACTAGTAGCTGGTGTTACGATGAATTTTATTACGGCATTCTTGCTTTTATTCTTCATATCATTTATTTGGGGATCAAATGAACAAGCAAGTTATATTGGCTATGTTGAAGCAGATTCACCAGCAGCCAAGGCAGGCGTAAGCGTTGGAGATAAGATTATAGAATGTAATGGGTATAAAGTATCTACTTGGGATAAATTATCGGTTATAACTAGTTTAAAAGGTAATAATGATTATTATGAATATGTCATAAGACATAAAGATGGAAAAGAAGAAAAATATAAGATAATTCCCGATGAATATGTGGTTTTAGATGATGAGAATATCAAGATTACAGAAGAGCATACTTTAGATAAAATTATTGAAGAGAAAAAATTAAATAAAGATGAAGTAGTTACTTCAAAATTAATTGGCATAGGAGCTGAAACAGAAATAAAACATGGATTTATGAATGCTTTAGATTATGCCTATAAGAAATTTGGCAGTTTAGTTTCAACGCTATTCCTAATTTTAGGTTCTCTATTTACTGGTAAACTAGGATTAGATGCCCTATCTGGACCTGTTGGAATGTATACTGTTGTCAATACGGTTGCCGCTTATGGATTATCAAATATTCTCTATTTAGCAGCATACTTATCGATTAATTTAGGCATTATCAATATATTGCCATTCCCAGCTTTTGATGGTGGACGAGTATTATTTATAGGCATAGAAGCTATAACTGGTAAGAAAGTTGATCCTAAAATAGAGGGATATTTCCATACAATTGGTTTTATGCTAATAATGTTACTTATGTTGTATATTACATGGCATGATATAGTTACATTATTCTTTTAGTAAGCCAAGTGCTTACTTTTTTTATTGTGAATTTGTTCTATTTATGGTAGAATAAGTAATAGAATAGAGGTAAAGGCGGTGCTAAGTGGATACTTTTTTAAACTTTCTCAGTGATAATACTTTTTTTGCTATCTTTTCTGGCGTTATAATTGTCTTAGTATTAGCCTTTATAGTTACGCTTATTAAAGGAAAAAAAGAGGATAAAAAGACGATAGAAGATGTAACCGAAGATAATTATTTAGTAAATCAACAAGAAATGGCAACATCGGAAAATTTGGTACCTGATATGGATTCTTCTTTTAACTACAGTGCAACAATAGAAAATCAAATGATGGGGAGCAATAGTGAGGCAACGGGATATCAAGCAGCTTTTACTAATTATGTACCAGATTTGAATGAAGAAGAGGTTGTAGTTAATCAAACTGAGGAAAATGTTCCCATTGTAAATTATGAAAATAATGTTATTAGTGAACCGATAATGCCAGATGCGCAAGAAATAGATATGTCTTCAAGTGTGGAGACAAAAGAAGATCCAGTTGTTCCTTTTATAGAACCAACTATAACTCAAAGTTCAGAAATTGGCGAATCAATTTTTCCTGATTTTTCAGAAAAAGAAGAAGTGGAAGTTGAACCTATTATGGAATCAAGTGAACCAGAGGAGATTGAAATGCCTCTACCTATTACGGAGTCTCCTGAGTTGGCTTTTGCATCGCTTCCAACAGAGGATAAGACTATTAATGAAAATATCAAATTTGAATCAGCTGATGAATATGACTACGAGAAGACAGAGATATTTGATTTCCCCGATTTTTCAAAGACAGAAATTGATAGTGAAAAAATGCTTGTCGATGTCGAAAAGATTGTCATGGAGGCAGCTAATAAATATATTGATTCAGTTATGAAATCATAAGGAGTAAGAATGAAAAAAATTGAATTTGAACAAGTATATATTGAAATTCCCGATGTTTTGAAGAGGGAAAATCCAGAAATGGAAGAAGAAAAAGAGCCAACTATTATCTCTTTAAGTACAGAAGAACTTCAAAGACGCTTAGAAGAAACTCAATCTTTACATTTATAAGACACATTTAGTTGTCTTTTTTTTACTTTTGTGATAAATTTTACTAAGGTGAGACTTTTATGGCAACGACAAAAAAATATGATGCAGAATCAATAAAAATACTTGAAGGACTAGAAGCTGTTCGAAAGAGACCGGGTATGTATATCGGTTCAACAGATAAAAAGGGACTTCATCATTTAGCATGGGAAATAATTGATAACTGTATTGATGAAATAATAAACGGGCATGGTGATACTATCAAGATACGCCTTAATGGAGATGGCTCTATTACTATTGCCGATAATGGACGTGGTGTACCAATTGGAAGGCATTCATCGGGAAAATCGACTCCTGAAGTAGTTTATACAGTATTGCATGCTGGTGGAAAATTTGAAGAGGGTAATTATAAAGTTTCTGGTGGTCTACATGGAGTAGGTGCTAGTGTTGTAAATGCCCTATCAGATTGGATGGATGTCACAATCTATACTGATGGATTGATTTCGAATATCCGATTTAAAAATGGCGGAGAAGTAGCAAGTCCTTTAAAAAAGATTGGGGAATCGAAAAAGACGGGTACATGTGTTACATTTATGCCTAATTATGAAATATTCAAAAATTGTCAATTTTCCTTTTCAACTATCAGCGAGAGAATGCAAGAAAGTGCTTTTCTTTTAAAACAACTAACAGTGGAACTTGAAAATGCAGCGGAAAATAAAAAGGTTACATATCATTATGAAAATGGTCTGATATCCTTTGTTGAATATATGAATGAAGATAAAAATACGATTAATAATATCGTGCCAATTCATGGGGTGAAAAATGAAATAGAAGTAGATATTGCTCTACAGTATACAGATTCTTATAATGAGTCTATTCTTTCATTCGTCAATAATGTTAAGACAAGTGATGGAGGATCACATGAAGTGGGATTTAAAACGGGTATTACGAAGATATTTAATGACTATGCACGTAGCAATGGCATATTAAAGGCCAAAGATACGAATTTTGATGGAAGTGATGTTCGCGAGGGTTTAACGGCTGTCATCAATTTGCGAGTTCCCGAAAAACTATTACAATTCGAAGGACAAACTAAGGGAAAATTAGGAACTCCAGAGGCAAGACCAGTAGTTGAAGCGGTTGTCTATGATTCCTTAAAATTTTATCTCGAAGAAAACCGCAAAGATGCCCTTGCAATAGTGGAGAAGATGGGAAAATCGAAATTTGCTCGTGAAGCGGCCAGAAAAGCGCGTGAAGAAGCACGCAAGGGAAAGAGCAAAAAAGAGGCAAGAAGCTTATCCGATAAATTAACGCCCCCTCAAGCTCGTAATCCAAAAATTAATGAATTATTCATCGTCGAGGGAAATTCCGCTGGAGGAACGGCGAAAAAGAGCCGTGACCGCAAATTTCAAGGAGTTTTACCTTTAAGAGGAAAAATTCTCAATACAGAAAAAGCGAGCATTGCCGATGCTTTTAAAAACGAAGAGATAAATACGATGATTCACTGTATAGGTGCTGGAGTTGGCAATGAATTTGATGTTAAGGATATCAACTATGATAAAGTCATTATTATGACCGATGCCGATGATGATGGAGCACATATTCAATGTCTTTTACTTACTTTCTTTTACCGCTTTATGCGTCCTTTAATTGAAGAGGGGCATTTATATATCGCTATGCCACCACTATTTAAAGTCGAGGTTGGAAAAGAGATAAATTATTTTTATACTAATGATGATTATAAGGATTTCATGAAGGGAAAAGATACGAGTAAATATCGCGTTCAAAGATATAAAGGTTTAGGAGAGATGAATCCCGAGCCACTAAGAGTAACGACTATGGCTCCAGAAACCCGCAACTTAATTAAGGTCAATATTACTGATGCTGCTCTAGCTGAAAAAAGAGTATCTGTCCTTATGGGCGATGTCGTTGAACCACGTAAGGATTGGATTAATGAAAATGTCGACTTCTCTTTAGAGGATGACTTTAAAATTTAGACATGTCTTCATGTCTTTTTTTATTATTGTTAATCTTATTTAATCGTGGTATTATAATAGATGACTTTTAAGGAGAATCGCTTATGAAGATAAATCAAATTGGAATACTTAAAGAAAGCTATCTAAAAAATCAAGAATCTTTTAATACTGATGGGCTAAAAGTCTATTGTTCTGATTTGGCGCGTATAAATGGCGTTAGTTATGATAAAACTACAGGTTTTGGAGATTATTGGTTTATTCAAACAAGGTCCGATACAAAAAAAGGCAAATTAAGTACTGGTTATATGAATAATAAGGGAATTTTTTCGCGCATCTACAATTATGATTACAAATCGGGAGTGCGAATTGCTATATCTTTTGATGATATTGAGGGTTTGGACGAGAGCCAAATTTATTCCTTTGCTATCGATTATCCTTCAACGGCTTTAGGGGGACGTACAGCGCAGATTATAGATAAGCTATTTGAAGATAGAAGTAAATTAATTGTTAGAACGGGAAAACAGCATAGCATATGTGGAAAAATATATGATGAATTGGAAGTGTTTGGCATTAAGTTTGTCAAAGTTCCGAATCGTCTTAATAATATTATGCTAAGTGATGGAACAATTACGGATAAGAATAGAGACGTCTATTTAAAAGTAGAATCTATAACTTTAATTCCCGATGAAGAAAACAGATTATTTTATTCACCAATTATTATGTTTGGCAGTAATTATGATAAAAATGCAAGAGAGTTTCCCAACAGTGATTTAAATGCCTACTTAAATGGAGATTTTAAGAAAAGTTTAAATGGAGAATTTACTATAAACGAGGGAAAGCAATCTCTTTTGTTTGAACAAAATGATAATATTTCGAGCAACCGCTATGGATTTAATTTTGCTCCTATATCCGAAGAAGAAATATTAGAGGTATGCATAATGAGCGATATAGCTGTCTTTCTTCATGGAGAGCCAGGTTCAGGTAAAACAGCAAGAATAGTTGCCTTAGATAATGATTTAGAGTTAGTAGACTTTGGATGTACGAGTTCAGATGGATTTACGGGAATTGTTGCTAAGGATTTTAATTCGAAAGAACTTTTTCTCTATGAACCATATTGGTATAAAAGCCTATGTGAAAAATGTGAGAAAGAACCTAATAAGTTACATATTCTCTTTTTAGAGGAATTGACTAATGCGAAAAATGATGTTCAGAAAGTAGCTTTTGAAGTTACTCTTAATAAGACTTTAACCAATAGTGGTTTTCGCCTTAAATTACCAGATAATGCGGTTGTAATTGCTGCAGGAAATGAGGTTAACGATTCGCGATCAGCCAATGCGTTGAGTCAACCTCTATTTGGTCGCTTTGCCCATGTCTATATCAATACGACTTCGGAAGAATGGTTAAAATGGGCTTTAAGACGCAAAAGAGAGGGAAAAGAATTAGTCTTTGCGGGAAAAGAAACTGAGAAGCCAATTCATCCAGCAATAATAGATTATATTCGCATCAATGGCGATAAGGTATTAAGAACGGAATATAATGGAGTAACGCCAAATGCCGATCCAAGAAAATGGCAATTAGCATCAAAAGCTTTGTATCAAAGCAATAATCCTCAAGTTCTTCGTGCCTTTATTGGAGAAGACTTAACACAAGACTTTATCAAATTCTGTAAGATAAATCTCGTAACTATAGATGCCGTTTTAAATGATGAAATATCGCCAGATGAAGTGCCAAAGGATCCGTCTATTATGTGGTATAGTACGATATGTCTAAGTGCGGTAGATGATGAGAATTTCGATAAAGTAAGAGAATTTGTCAAAACATTCGGTCATGAATTTTTAGCCGTTTTTGATTATGAGTGGTCAAAAGATAATAGTGAGAGAATTATGCGAATTTATCGCGAGACAGCGAGTAATCCTAGTAAAAGGTTAGTAAGTCATGAATGTTGATGATATAGTAAGAAATCTTCTAATTAGATTTCCCTTATTTGGCAATGTTATAGCGAATATTAAATTTGTCTATACGGCAAGTCCTGTTAACGCGCCAGCATATACAACGGGAACGGTTATTTACTATAAAAAAGAGTTTTTTGACGATTATACACCAGATGAAAGAGAGTTTATAGTTGCTCATGAAATTATGCATATTGTCCTTAATCATTTATTCCGAAATGTGGGGAAAGACCCTGATTTGTTGAATTTTGTTGAAGATGCGATAATAAATCAAATGCTCATTAGAAGTGGTATGACGATGCCAAATGGATTTGTTAATATTCCCGATGCTTTGGATTATTCGGTTGAGGAATTATATATGAAATACTTGCCGATAATTGATGAGATTAAGGAATGGATGCAACTTAATACCTATCACGAAGAGTTAAAAAATCTTGATGATACAATTCAAGAGATGTACAATCGGGATCTTCAAGAGTTAATGGATGAAAATAATGCTATTTGCGATAGCATGTTAGAGGATTATCAAAGAGAGTTACAAATTAATACCGAAGAAGCACAAGTGTCTTTGGGTCTTGAATTTCCAAGTGTCAAAGTGGGTAAAGCTAAACCTTTGGTTTCTTGGGAGAGTCTTTTGGTGAATAAAATAGTTGCTCCTAGTGAGACCGTAACGAGTTTTTTTGAAGTAGAAAAAGACGGAGTTATAAGAAAAGAAGAAAAGCCAGAAGAGTCGGAGTCGGAAAGTGAAATAATCATCGATAGCAGTGGATCGATGCAAATGGCTAAGATAAAAGCTATCTTGCGCGAATGCAAAAATATCTTAGGCAACAGTCATATAAGAGTCGGATTCTTTGATGTGAAATTTTATGGTTGGCACGAAATTCGTACTGAAGATGATATTGATAAATTGCAAATTGTGGGAAGAGGTTCAAATGATTTTATAAAAATGGCTCAGACATTCTCTGACAATGTGGATAACAAAATAATAATAACTGATGGGGAGTGGATTTATCCCGATGAAAGTCCAGGGGTTTTATGGATTATTTTAAATGAAATTGGTCCAGAGAGATTTGATCCGAACTTTAAGAAGAAAAAGGTCGACTATATTTTCGTCAAAGAGGGCTGGATAGATGTTCCAATTCGCAAGCGAAAGAGGCTTAAAAGCAACTCTTATTAAGTTGCTTTTTTTCTTTCATTCATTGACAATTATCAATACTTTGCTATAATAATAGCCAAAAGAAGGGGTGAGGCTATGGCAATTGGACAGTATGAACTAATGATAATTAATAAATATTTGCAAGATTATCCCGTAAATTCTTTCGAAGAATTAATCCCCGAAGGAAAATATGTAAATTTGGATGAATTATTAGGAGTTTTACTTAAGCTTTTTAATAAATCTATGGAAATGAAGCGCAAAGAGGGATATATATTAAATCTCTTAGTAGGAATTAGTACTTTAGTAGATGAATTATCTGATTGTGGATACGGTGTTGATGAAGAATATATTAACCAAATAATTAACATAAAGGAAAAATATGCAGAATATGCTTCAAAACATAATATAAGTAATGATAAAATCAATGCCGTTATTGAGAGAATAGATAGCTTTGTCTTCATAACGGATGAGAAAGAAAAAGAAGAAACTGAAGAAAATGAGCCTTTAGAAGAAGAAAGTGAAGAAGAGAAAAAACAAAAGTTGACGGAAAGTATAACTTCTTCATTTATCTCTTTAAATAAAGAAAATGCCGATTTAAGGGAACAGGTTCTAAAGTTAAAAAGAGATTTATATGCTGCTAATAAAGATACAAAAGGAATTCAAAGAAGACTTGATGAATCAGAAAGGCGTGTTAGAAGTCTTAAAGATGAAAAGAGAGCTTTTGAGAAAAAAGCCACCAGTTTGGAGAATTCCCTCAATCAAGAGAAGCATGTCGTAGAAAAAAAGAATAAACAGTTAGAAAGTAGCGAAGCAGAAAACGCCGATCTAAAAAGTAAACTAAGAGAATTAGATAAATTGCGAATAGAGGTAGCAGAGTTTAAGAAAAGAGAAAAAGGGTTAAAGACACTTACTAAATCGAATAATGTCGATGTCGTAAGGAAAAAGGTTTTAAGAGCAGCTATTTCTCTATTGATGGAAAAGCCAATGAGTTTTGATGATTTAGAAAGAGAACTCGCTAAGAAAGAGTTATTAGTTGATCGCGCTGATTTGTTTGCCATTTTTAAAGATATTAGAGAAGAGTATGAGGTTGTAATTGATACATCTTCTAAAGATGGAGCGCCTCTTTATAGTATTGTATCCCCTAAACATGAATGTTATAAGGTAACTTCTATAAAGAGACCTGTATCAAACATTCTTTTAACTTCTGATTGGCATGCTTATGATTTAGATGATAATCATTTATTTAATAGAGTTGAAATGCTATTAGAATATTGCGCAAAATATGGAATATCTATGACAGTTAATCTAGGAGATTTTTATGATTATCGATTGAATGGAGGATTAACTCGTGCTCAAAATTCGATTGATGCTAAGAATAGATTGGAAAGTATCTTACAAAAATTGCCATATCAAAATGGTATGACACATTATCTGTTGGGAGCAAATCACGATGAAATTTTGCGCCGTTACCGTTTGAGCACTTTAAAAATAATTGAAGATATGCGTCCCGATTATATTTCACTGGGGCATAATCATGCTATATTGGACATTAATGGAACACCTTTTGGACTTCATCATCCGGATGCAAAGTTTAATAATTTAAAGGAATATAAACGAGGATTAATGAATTTTTCTAATGATAATGAGAATGATTTTAATTCAGAAGATATGTATATGAATATCTTTGGGCATTTTCATGAGTATAAGTTCTTTCCGCTTGAAGGAATTCTCTCTTGTCCTTCTTTAACTCGCGATTTTAGACAGGATGGAGCTATTCATTTGCATATAGAATACGATGCTGATGGATGTGTTTCGCAAGTAGAAATTATTCCTCTAAATGCGAGAAAATCGTTAAAGCGTCAAAAAGCAATAGTTTATCAAAAAAAGTTAACTCCGAAAAAGCAATAATTATTTTTATTGCTTTTTTATATACAAACGAATGTTCTTATGTTAAAATAATATAGGAAAGTGATATAATGGATAAAGGATGTGAAAATATGGATGAAGAAGTAAAATATTATACTGTTACGCAGTATAATCAGGCAATCAAAAATTTCCTTGATTCGAAAGTAGAATGTCAAATAGTTCATATTCGTGCTGAAATATCTAACTTTAAAGGACATACTAGAGGGCATTTATATTTTACCTTAAAGGATGAAGAATCGCGCATCAGTGCCGTTATGTTTTCGTCAAGTGCTAGTCATCTAAATTTTGAACCTAAAGATGGCGATGAGGTTTTAATAGATGGAAGAATAAGCGTGTATGTACCTAATGGCGGTTATCAGGTATATGTCGATAAGATGACTCTTGCCGGCAATGGAGATCTTCTAAAAAAGTTTGAAGAATTAAAAAATAAACTTTTTGAAGAGGGATTGTTTGCTCCGGAATTAAAGAAACCTATTCCTAAGTTCCCAAATAAAATTGGCATAGTAACAGCTCCAACAGGGGCAGCTATAAGAGATATTTTAAGTACTATAAAAAGAAGATATCCGCTATGTGAAACCATTCTTTTTCCCTCTCTTGTTCAAGGAGAAGAAGCCAAGTTTGATGTCGTTAGACAGATAGAAAAAGCGCAAGAATTTGATTTAGATGTTTTAATAGTTGGGCGCGGTGGAGGATCAATTGAGGATTTATGGGCCTTTAATGAGGAAATCGTCGCTCGTGCCATATTTGCATCAAAAATTCCGATTATATCTGCTGTTGGGCATGAACCGGATTTTACTATTGCCGATTTTGTGGCCGACTTAAGAGCACCAACGCCAACGGGTGCTGCGGAAATGGCTGTACCAAATATGGTTGATTTGATAAACTATATTCGTCAAATAGAAATACGTGTTAATGCTAATGTTAGAAATAAGTTAGAACATACTCGTAAGAGTTTAACAAATCTTTCGACAAGTTATGTCTTATCAAATCCCCTAGCTTCTTTTGAGATAAAGGAGCAAAAGTTGGATACTTTGATAAATCAATTACGTCAAAATGTTAATTATAAATTGGAAAGTTCAACAACTAAATTCAATAATTTAAAGAGCAAGCGAATATTATTAAATCCCTTAGATTTGTTTGTTAAATATAATAATACATTGGAACTAGTGATTAATAAGTTGGAATTATTAAATCCTTTAAGTGTTTTATCTAAGGGGTATTCAGTAACAAAGGTTAATAATAAAGTTATAACTAATAGCAAAGATGTCAAAGTAAGTGATAAATTAAATATAAAATTATTAGATGGCGAAATAGATGCTGTTGTAGAAGGAGTAAAATAATATGGCGAAAACAGAAGAAAAAAAATTTGAAGAATTAATTGCTGATTTAGAAGTAATTGTTAAAGAATTAGAAAATGGAACTACGGATTTAGAAAATACGATAGCGAAGTATACAGAAGCTATGAAAATTGTTAAAATATGCAATGATAAATTAGCAAATGCTACGGAAGCAGTCAATAAGATACTTCAGGAAAATGGCGAACTTGAAGATTTTGAAGTAGCGGAATAATTTCTAAATTAAAAAGTCAAGTGCAACAAAAGAGTAAATTAAGTATTATT
>ERZ777305.509-NODE-509-length-63584-cov-48.473705_pt1 | contig 63584 bp, 45 predicted proteins | sample MGYA00374965_ERZ777305 | MGnify/ENA primary metagenome ERZ777305 (study PRJEB29328, sample SAMD00013331) | mouse gut metagenome | study: EMG produced TPA metagenomics assembly of the Metagenome analysis of fecal microbiota from mouse which was promoted...
AACATAAAATACACCACCCTGTCGTTAACAATGATTATTAAACAACCTCTTAATCGAACAGGCTCATCTGCATCCCGTCGTCATAGGGTCGGGGCTTGGGCTCTGGCGCATGGTAGCCGAAATCGTCAATTGACGGTTCGGATGCCTGCGATGCAAGTTCCTCCGGGCTTGGCGCTCCGAACCAGTCGTGGCCGGCGAATCCGGCTTCCACGTCGACTAAATCGGCATCTGTGATTTTTGGGGCTGGGTCCTCTGTTTGCAGTTCGACGCGCGCACGGCGTTTTCTGCTTTTTTTCGGGGCTGGCTCATTTCGCTTTTCTGTGTCGGCGCCGCCGGTGTCTGTCTTGATATGTGTGGTGTTGAGTTGCGCAGTAAGTTGTTCCTCGCGTCTGGCAAATTTCTGTTCGGTTTCAATTGCGGTAGCCTTCAGGGTGTCAACCTGTGTGCGTAGCTTCGCGATGGTGTCCCGTTGTTTTTCGATTTTTGCGTCGCGGTCGGCTATGGCCTGATGCACGCGTTCGACCTGCTCTGTGATGGCTTGTAAATCTTCGACTTCCTTTTGCGACACTTTAAGGCGCCGACGCAAATCTGCTGTCATTTCGTCGGCTATGCGGCTGCGTTCGGCTGCCTGCTCCAATGCTTCCTGCAGGTTGCGGTTTTCGGCGCTTATTCTGTCGAAATCTTCTTGGCTGGGCACGTTTTGAGCCCCGGCTTCTTCGGCGAGTTCCGGATGCCTTACGGCTATTGCTTTAAGTTTGTTGAGCAGACTTTTGTTTTCGAGGTCGAACTGTTCGCGTTCGGCCTCAAGGCGCCGCACCTGGTTTTCGAGGTCCTTCATCCGGTCGCTTAACGCCCGTTTTTGCCTGTCGGCACTGAGTTGTTTCTGCTTCAGGTCGGCGCGTTCCTGTGCTACTTGTTCCGATTTTCGCCGTAAATCGTCCATTTCGGCTCTCATGCCGGCCTGTTCCGAGCTCCATCGCTGCTCGCAGCGGTTGTCGGCGTCGGCTCCTATGCGGGCAAGGTAATCCTTTATCCCTTGGTCGAGCCCTTCGAAAATTAGTTTCCGCTGTGTGTCCGCGTCTACGCTGCGGGCAAGAAAATCAGGCAGCGCATCATTGAATACTTTGATAACATGGCTGAAGATGGCTTCGCGCATATCTTGTGTGACGTATACATCGGATTTGCCCAAAGGTGTTGCGCTTGTGTCTTCAGAGTGTTCCGGAATGCTGTCATATGCAGTGTCGGAGTCCGTTTCGAATATGGAGTCGTCGTTGAAGCCTAAGGCATGACGCAATTTGCGAAAGAATGTCATTGCAATGATGAATTATCGTCTTTTGAACAAGGCCCGTAGCCGGGTTTGAAAACCACGCCTTTGCCGGTGCGGCCGTTAATACATATGGTGGTAGGAGAGTCGAAACGCACTACGCGGATGCGTCCGTCGTCGTAAGCCGCCGGCATGGATTCAAGCAGGCGGTAGTCGTAAATGTCGTCGCCGGAAGAATCAATTGTGAAATATCCCACTCCGAGGCTTGTGAGGTTTTGGAAAAAATGGGTGCCTTGGCTCGGCTCTATGCGGTAGCCGGCGAGGGATGTCTCCACGATAAGGCGCGCGGAGGCTATGTCGGTCCACGCTACCGGGATACCGAGTGCCGAATCGCTTGAACCCCAACGTCCGGGGCCGATGAGTATATAGTGCTCTCCTTTCTCGGCAAACCGGTCGTTGAGTTCGCGCAGGGAGCGTGCGAGCTCCGGATTGTGGGCTGAATCGAATGTGTCGTGGCGCACATAGACAATGGCATGCACGTTGTCGGTGATTCCGTTGCCTAAGGATGTGCCGCTGCGGAGTATCAGTTGCGATGCCGGTGCGTCCGTTGATGAATCGTCCACGGATTCGCGCCGGTCGATAATAGGGCGTATCTGCAGCCAGTACATCTGTCCGCGTCGTCCGCGGTCGGCGGATGCAGCTTTGAGCGAGCCGGCAAACTCTATCTCCACCGGACGCTGCATGGCTTCCTGCCCTTTGGCAAGCATCACCTCCACAGCCTTTGCCAATGGAAACGCGCCGTCGCGGAGCATGTTGGCGAACGTAATCACTCTGCGGCCACGTCCATTGTCACTGTCGCGCAGCATTCCGTCTGTGGCGTCGTAAGTGCTGGCTGTAAAGCGCAATGCGCCTGTGCCGGCGAACTGCTGTACGGGCAGCGACACGATGTTGAAGCCGTCGTCTGTTGCAAAATCGTCGGCCGACACGGGGGCGCTGTGCAAGGCGAAAAGGCGGCTTTGTGTGTCGCGCAAAGCAAGGTCGAGGGTGGATGTCTGCAAAACGTGTCCGGGATGCCGCGGCGAAAAGCGCAGGCCTTTGCCGCCGTCCACTATATATTTGCCGAGCCCTACGGCGACTTGTGCCACTCCGTCTTCGGGCTTTTCGTCGCCGAGCGGATAGTAGTTCAGCGAGCGTCCTACGCCGCTGAATGCCGGAAAATAATAGTCGCCGTGGTCTTCTCCCACTACTTCCTGTATTATTACAGCCATTTTTTCCTCGTCTATTACATTGCTCGTGGCAGTCATGTAGGTTTTGCTCGCACGATAGAATACGGAAGCATATACGCCCTTTATGGCAGAGACAAGCATGCGAAGGCGTTCTTCACGCGATGTGCCCAATGGCACCATGTAGGTGGAATACACCCCCGCAAAAGGCTGGTAGTGCGAATCTTCGAGCAGGCTCGATGAGCGTACGGCAAGCGGGCGGTCCACCACGTCGAGCAGTGCGTCGAGATTGTCGACTATATCCTCCGGAAGTCTGGCTGCGATGAAGGCGCGCAATATCTCGTCGTCCGAGGATGCGGCGCCGAGGGCGATGGGGTACAGTTCGTTGTCGGACATGAACCGGTCGAACACGTCGGTGCACAGAACCACGGTCCTGGGTATGGTCACGCACACGCCATCTATGTCGTCAAACTGAGGGTTGTGTTTTATTATTGAATCCACGAATGCGAGGCCGCGGCCTTTTCCGCCAAGACTGCCTTCTCCGATACGGGCAAAATTGCTGTAATGGTCGAAACGGTCTTTTCTGAAAACTGCAACAACACCCCTGTTTTTCATTCTGCGGTATTTCACTATCAGGTCGAAAAACAACTGCCTAACGGCGGGAGCCTCGTCTATGCTCTCGAAATGATGCTTTCGCACCACATCGGCTATGGGGAAAAGAGCGCGCGAATAAAGCCAACGCGAAATATCATTGTTGCGGGCGTGATGGAACAATGCCTCGGCCGGAATGCTGAACACCGAGCGTTGCATGTCCTTAAGGTCTTGTATCCGCATGATTTCTTCTCCCGTGCCGGGGTCGCGTATTATAAAATCGCCGAACCCGAAGTTGGCCATTATGGCTTTGCCGAGATCTACCGATAGTTTCTTTGAATTCTTGTCTATGAACACGCCTCCGAAATCGTCCAGTTTAGTGGCGTTGGCAGTCTCGCTGCTCTCCACTATTATTGGCATGTCGGGTTCGCGTCTGCGCAGCTCGCGCGCAAGTTGCAGCCCGGCATCCTGTGTCTTCACGCCTCCGCGGCCGAAGGACACGTCGGTGATGAGGCCGAGCATTCGGCTGCCGTATCGTTCGTATAGCGCCATAGCTTCCTCGTAATCCCTCGCAAGCATCACTTTGGGGCGTCCGCGCATGCGCAGCATCTGTTCGTGCTCGTTTAGGGCCTCTGTGGAAAATAATTGCGATTGTTTGAGCAGGAATTTGTATAGTCTCGGAAGTATTGAAGAATAAAACCGCACGGAATCCTCGACAAGCAGAATCATGCGCACGCCCACCTCGTTTATGTCAAGGTCGGCGTTCATCTTGTCTTCAAGCAGTTTTATTATGGCGAGGAGCAAATCCATGTTGCCCAACCAACTGAACACATAATCTATGCCCGACAGATCCTCGCGCTCAAGCCGTGCGCTCACCTCTTTGCTGAAAGGCGTGAGCACAACCATCGGGACATGGGGATGTGCTTCCTTTATGATTCTTGCGCCGGCGAGGCTCTCGCTTATGTCGTTGGCCGGCATTACTACAACCAGATCGAAAGCCTTGGCAGTCATTGCGTCGGAGGCTTCGGATGCGTTGGACACGCGCACGACACGCGGCGGAGAGCTTAGATTAAGCTTGACATATTCGAAGTAAAGCTGTTCTTCTACGCGGCCGTCCTCCTCCATCATGAAGGCGTCGTAGGGCGATGCTATCAGCAACACATTAAAAATGCGGCGCTGCATCAGATTCTGAAACGCCGTGTCTTTAAGGTACATTTGGCTGAGAGCCTTCTCGTTCATCGTATTTTGATGTTTGTCTGAAAATATCCGGAATCGAATCCATCATATGGTATCTCGGATATTTATAGTAACAATACACAAATTTAATCAGAATTATCCGATATACCGAAAAATCGTAGGTGATATTTCCAAAAAAACTTTTTCGTTATTTTTTCGATAAAAAAATCCCGAAATATTTTGTTGTTTCAAAAAAAGGTGGTAACTTTGCACTCGCAATCGAGATTGCAACACATCATTGTCTTGTGGTGTAATGGTAGCACGTCGGATTCTGGTTCCGCCTGTGAGGGTTCGAGTCCTTCCAAGACAACAAGTAATAAAACGCCTATTCATTGTTAAGATGGATAGGCGTTTTTATGTGATTGAAATGTTGATAGTTATGTGAATTTATAAACGCTCCGGCGTATGCCGTGAGCAATGAATTTGCATATCGTCAGGCTACCAAGTTGATACATAACTATTTCTTCCTCAAAGTCTTTGGCCAAGTTTGCGAGGGCGTTTATGGCATCTCAGGGTGTGACTGTAACAGACTTTGTTCTTTGGAGGTATTCGAGGTGTCGGTAATTTTCATACTTAAAGTCGCTGATTACCAGAGTTAATATAGCGACAAATAGTAATGCTTCAATAATTATCAGCAATTTATTTTATATTATTTTTCTTATAAGAATATGATTTATAGTCGAATACGCGATGAAGCAAAGTGACGCGAAGAACAGCATTAATGCCCACCCTTCAAGCTTATTTGCTATACGAATAGAATATGAGATATAATAAATTATGTAGGAATAGCCAATGAAGATGTATAAATAAGAGAGTATATAAAGGAGATACTTATGTGGTTTCTTTTCCATGTTTGAAATATAATTTAAAGAGGTTATGTCTCAATATCATTCAACGGAGTCATATAGATTCAGGCTTCAACAGCCGAATCACTCTCGTAATATGCCCATTCTGCAAGATAAACTGCTCGTTTTATTGACAGCATATCTTTGCCTCAGCAATCATTGACTGTGTAAGGACTGGCTGAAGTAATGGCAAAAATAGAATATATAGCCATGCTTTTTTCATATTTGCGAAATTAGCTGAAATTAATAGAAAATCAATGTTTTATGGCATGTTTCACAACATAAATCTCAAGATGGAAAATCGAGTGGCATATCAAGACTAACGACTACGGTTGCATGATAATGTCGCATGACCAGTTCGGCAAGATACCGCAGTCGCCGGAGGCGCAGGTACGTTCTCAGTCTTTTTTGACGCATACTTCGCATTGTCGAAATTGAAACAGTGCGGATGTAATGCTTCAAATACCTCAAATTATTTGAATTGCTATGAAATATCTGCTTATCTTTGTGAAATCTTTGTTATGAACCATGGCTTCTAAAATCGAATATAAATCTGTCCGGGATTTCAACGAGCATTTCGGCTTTGAGACTTTGCATCCCCTTGTTTCCATAGGTCGCTATGAAGGTCCGCCCGAAGACGGCGGCGTAGAGACGTATTTCGGCATTTATGCCGTGTTTCTTAAAGAAACGAAAGGGTGCAGGATGCTTTATGGCCTCACGGAGTATGATTTCGACGAAATGACTATCACTGCCGTTGCTCCGGGGCAAAAGGTCACATCTGTGGCCGTACAGTCGGATGTGGTGCCGAAATGGACTGCGCTTGTGTTCCATCCCGAGTTCCTCTTGCGCACATCGTTGGGGAGCAAAATGTCGAAATATGGTTTTTTCGGTTATACCTCCAATGAGGCATTGCATCTTTCGGCCTCTGAAGTCGAAGTCGTAAAGTCGGTGCTTGCCATTATAAGTCAGGAGGTAAGCCATGCCATCGACAGGCATTCGCGTGCTATCATAATATCCAACATTGAGGTGCTGTTGGGCTACTGTCAGCGTTTTTATGATCGTCAGTTCATAACACGGGAGGATATAAACCATGCCGTAGTAGGAAAATTTGAGGCTGCACTTCATTCCTATCTTGAAAAAGACGCGGAAATCAATGGCCTGCCTACGGTGGCTTATTTTGCCGATAAATTCAGCCTTTCGCCGGGCTATTTCGGCGAACTTGTGAAGACGGAGACCGGGCGCACTGCTAAGGATTTCATATCGGATAAGGTTCTTGCCTTTGCGTGTGAACTGCTGAGCGATATGTCGCTCTCTGTCTCGCAGGTGGCAATGAAGCTCGGATTTGATTATCCGCAGCATTTCAACCGCTTTTTCAAGCGGCACACAGGCAAGACGCCTAAAGGATTCAGGCTATCTGCCGCCGGCTGATGACTGGTCGGCACTTGCGTCGGTGCTCACGAGTTTTTCAGTCCCGCGCTTCTGGCGTCCCCATTGTATGTTATAGCTAAGCTGGATGTATGGCATGCGCATGTCGATACGCATGTGCTGTTCGTTGGTGTTCCACTTGCTCAGCATTTTCGAGCCTTGGTCGTATTTCCCGAACGGCATTATCATTCCGGCTCCGAACTGCCAGTCTTTCCAGTTGTAGCTGAAGTTTATCAATGACAGGTTTTCACCCCATGATATTTTTTCGCCCCAAAGGTCGTGTTGAGCCCTTACGTATTGGCCGCTCAGCACGAATCCTCGGTGCATAAGCTGTATGTTGACATTGCCGCTCCATGCGTGGTTGTATATTTTGTAGCCTGTGCCCCGCATGCGTTCCGCGCGATATTGCAGATAGCCGCTTGCGGTGAGCCATCCCGGGATAATATCGATTTGCGGAGCTATAAAGAACGAGAGGTTCTGGAGCCCGCGGCTGTTCTCGTATGTGGTGATGAGTTTGTCGTCTTCCCAATAAAGGAGCGGGGTGATGGCGTCAGGGCTCGTGAAGGCGCGGATGCCGACAGAGCTGTTTATGCGCGGCAAGTTGAAGTTGTAGCGCAGTGTCAGCATGTAGGACGTCGAAGTTTTCAGATTTTGGTTTCCTATGCGCCATTGGAAGCCGTCTATTTGCTGCGGGGCTATGTTGGTTTCGGCGAGGGAGGGCGCTGACTGCCAGGACTGGAAACTCATGCGCAGAGAGTGGTTTCTGTTTATGCCGTAAGTGACGGTGGCCTGCGGACGCAGGCTCCAGGAGTCGTTGCCGCGGTCTGTTTCTTTGAAACGGAACGATGTGTATTGGGTGCCGAGCCCTGCCGTCATGGTCACTTTGTTGAGGCGGTGGAAATATTCGGCAAAGAAATACAATTTGTCCTGACGCTGATGGAACACCTTTCCGCCGAGATTCTCATATACCGAGCGGTTTCGGTTGGCGGTATAGGAAGTTCCGGCTGTAAGGCGTGAATTTGTCCAATTTTTAATATAGTCAGCTTCGATGGCGTAAGCCTGGTTGCGGTCTTTGATCATCGTATGGATGTCGGTAATGTAACTTGTCGCATCAGGCAGTTGCTCGATGTAGTCCGAGTATGACTTGCCAAACAGGAAAGAACTGCTGAAATCGACAACAAGCATTTGCTTATGGGCGAAATGTTGCTCCAGATATACGGACATATATGGTTTTTTGCCTTTATCACCATGCATATCGGTGAGAAGAATGTCGTCTAAGCCATTGCTTAGGGACATCAGTCCGTTGTATTGGTACTTGTCAGTAAACTTTTCAAAGTATGATAAATCAACCATAAACACAGTCGTGTCAGGCTTTATGTAACTGTATGAGGCGGTAAAATTGCCCATGGAATTGTCCATTGAGCCTCCGCGTGAAGTTTCGTTTCTTGAAAGCGACGTGCCATCAGGATATGTGAAGGTCTCCATGTATTCGCGGTGTGATTTTATCTTATCGGTTAGTTTGAATCTACCCCATACCTCAAACTGAGAATAGCCACGGTTAAATTTAATATCGGCCATGTAGTTTCCCCATGCTTGATTAAGAGCGGGCATGGCATTAGCCATTAGCGAACCGCCAATTTCAGGGTTTGCTACGATTAAATTCAGCACATAGTTAGCGCCCTTATAACGGAGCCCGGGATTATCAATCCATTCCACCCGCTTGATGGTTTCGGGCAAAAGAGACTGCACTTGATCGATAGAGGCTTCACGACCGTTTATTCGCACTTGCACCGGTTGTCCGGAGGCAGAAACCGAGGAGAGTGCATCGTTTACGGATAATGACGGAATCATAAGGTTTTTCAAAAGCTGCATGCCGTTTTTGGATGCCTCAAGGGCGCTTTGCGACGGGTGGTAGACATCCATGTCGGCTTTGTGGATGACTTTAGGGGCTTTTATTATGATTTCGTTAAGCTCGTGTGGCTGTACTGAATCCGTCGTTTCAGCTAATGCGCAAAGCACACAAAGAAGGAACAGGAGGAATGTGATGAAAAATTTCATAAAACATGCTTTTTCTATACAGACGCAAAATTAACGATGTTTGGTGACATCGCATCTGAACAAATGTTGAAAAATCATTCCTCGCTATATGTTTTTTCTAAGGCGGCTGAGATGGGTGGGGTTGTGTTCGGAAAGGGCGCTATGTCTTAAGCATAGGTCGCACCAAAATGCAATTTCAGGATATTCAATAGATGAATTGAAACTATCGGGAGGCATATCTGTTTAATAAGTGTCAGTGAATGATTCGGCAAAAGTAGCTGAAAATTTCATGATTTTTTGTTACTTTTGTGGCACTCAGCAAACGAAGAAATGAAAACAGCGCTTATAACAGGAGTTACCGGCCAGGATGGTTCCTATCTTGCCGAATTTCTAATCGATAAAGGCTACGATGTGCACGGCACGATACGCCGTTCGTCGGTAGATTTCCGCGAACGAATAGCCCATCTTGAGGGTCACAGGAATTTCCATCTGCATTATGCGGACCTCGGCGACTCGATGTCGGTGATGCAGGTGGTGAACAAGGTTCGCCCCGACGAGATTTACAACCTCGCGGCGCAGAGCCATGTGCAGGTATCGTTCGACAGTCCGGAATTCACAGCGGATGTCGACGCTATCGGAGTGTTGCGTATCCTTGAGGCCGTCCGCCTCTGCGGCCTCGGAGAGACATGCCGCATATATCAGGCTTCCACATCCGAACTGTATGGAAAGGTGGAAGAAGTGCCGCAGAATGAAAACACGCCATTCCACCCCTACAGCCCGTATGCTGTGGCCAAGCTGTATGGCTTTTGGATAGTGAAAGAGTATCGTGAAGCATACGGCATGTTCTGCTGCTCGGGAATTTTGTTCAACCACGAGTCTGAGCGACGTGGCGAGACGTTCGTCACCCGCAAAATCACCCTTGCCGCAGCACGTATAGCCCAAGGCAAGCAGGACAAATTGTATCTCGGCAATCTTTCGAGCATGCGTGACTGGGGATATGCCAAAGACTATGTGGAATGCATGTGGCTCATACTCCAGCATGAGCGACCCGAGGATTTTGTAATCGCCACAGGAGAGCAACACTCCGTGCGTGAATTCGCCACGCTCGCTTTCCGCAATGTTGGCATCGACATAGAGTGGCAGGGCAGCGGTGCCGACGAAAAAGGCATAGACAAAGCCACGGGGAGCGTCCTTGTGGAAGTATCGCCCGATTTCTACAGGCCTACCGATGTCGTGAACTTGTGGGGCGACCCCACCAAAGCGCGTGCCGAGCTGCATTGGAATCCGCAGAAAACCACGTTCGAGCAGCTTGTAAAGATAATGACAGACGCCGATATGGCAAAAGTGGCTGTAGAGAGGGCAGGGGAAAGCGTGCGCACCAATCTTGCCGAATATCTTGAAAAAGGCATAGTGAAATGATGGATAAGGATGCTAAGATATATGTGGCCGGCCATCGCGGAATGGTTGGCTCTGCCATCGTGCGTGAGTTGCGCAGGCAGGGCTATAGCAAAATCGTGACCCGTACCCATAAGGAACTGGATCTTATAAGCCAGGAGGCTGTGAACGGATTTTTTGCCGACGAGAAGCCCGAGTATGTCTTTCTCGCTGCGGCAAAGGTGGGTGGCATTGTGGCCAACCAGTCGGCTCTTGCCGATTTCATGTACGACAACATGATGCTCGAAATGAACGTAATCCATGCTGCATGGAAACACGGGGTGAAGAAACTTGAGTTTCTCGGCTCGTCGTGCATCTATCCGCGCATGGCGCCTCAGCCCATGCCGGAATCGTGCCTGCTCACGTCGTCGCTTGAAGCCACCAACGAGGCTTATGCGCTTGCCAAAATATCCGGCCTGAAGTACTGCGAATATCTCAACCGGCAGTATGGGACTGATTATATATCGGTCATGCCGACGAATCTTTACGGCCCTAACGACAATTATCATCCCGAGCATTCGCATGTACTTCCCGCTTTGATTCGGCGCTTTCACGAGGCCAAGGAATCGGGACTTGAGGAAGTGACATGCTGGGGCGACGGCAGTCCGCTCCGTGAATTCCTTTATGTCGACGACCTTGCGAACCTCTGCGTTTTCCTGATGAATAATTATTCGGGCAATGAAACTGTGAATGCTGGTACAGGTAAGGAACTCAGCATACGTGAGCTTACGGAGATGGTGGCCGGCATCGTGGGCTATCATGGCCGAATCCTGTGGGATACCTCACGGCCGAACGGTACGCCTCGCAAATTGCTGGATGTGTCCAAGGCAACGGCTTTGGGGTGGACTTACAGCACCGAACTTCCGGAAGGCATACGTCTTGCCTACGACGATTTTCTATCCAACCCCATGCGTGCCGAGCGGTAGTTTCGACGCACGATAAAGTTTAGGCGCCCGACACATTTTATTGTATGTGTCGGGCGCCAAGGTTTTATATGTTCCACGGGCTACATGGATTGTTCCACGTTCCACACGAAGGCTCGCAGCCCCAGTTTGGGACGTTCTGCATCAAGCGCACGCAGGCGTTCAAGCAGCGGAGCCACGCGCTCGTCGGGCACTACGGTGAGTATGGCCGACGCCATAGAGGGCCACGCATGCGAGCCGTAGTGCGGCTCGCCGTCGACGCTTCCGCGTCCCTCCACAGTGTTCCACGATGTGAAACCGCGACAACTGCTGCGGTCGAGTATGTCGATTATGCGCTCGCGGTGAGCCTGGTCGAATGCTATGAATACGGTTTTCATTTTTTGCAGTTAGGATTTTGTGAACGCAGTTTCTTTCGCTGGTTGCGCACGCCGTTGTAAGCGAATACACAGTAGAGCATGGGCACGAACAGCAGAGTGAGGATGGTGGACACTGTGAGGCCGCCGATAACCGCGGTGCCCATGGGGCGCCACATTTCGGCTCCCTGTCCTGTGCCGATGGCCATAGGCACCATGCCGAGTATGGTGGTCAGTGTCGTCATCACCACAGGACGCAGGCGGGATTCGCCGCCGAGGATTACCGCACGTCGAATGCTCATTCCACGCTCGCGGTTGAGCGTGATGTAGTCGATGAGCACTATACCGTTCTTCACCACGATGCCAATAAGCATGATAGCTCCGATCATACTCATGACGTTGAGGTTGTGCCCCGTAATCCAAAGTATGATGAACACTCCGGAGAATGCGAACAGCAGCGATGTCATGATGATGGCGGGGTAGGTGTAGCTTTCGAACTGTGCAGCCATGACGATGTAGACAAGAATCACGATGAGTATTGCCAGCGTGAGCAGGTCGCGGAACGAGTCCTGCTGGTCTTCATAGCTTCCGCTCAGCGATATGGACACTCCCTGTGGTATGTCCATCTTGTCGAGTTCGCGCTGGGATGCTTCTACGATCCGGCTCATCGGCACACCTTGCACGGTGGTTTTCACGGTGACGATGCGCTCGCGGTCTTTTCGTTCGATGGTGGGTGGTGTGGCGCGTTCCACAACCGTGCCCACGTCGCTCAGGCGCACGCCCTTGCCGGCGGAGTTGTAGATGAGTATGTTTTCGATGTCTTCGATGGACTGGCGGTGGGCCGGATCGTACATCACCTTGATGTCATATTCTTCGCCGTCTTCGCGGAAACGCGAAGCAGTGGAGCCGTTGATGCGGTTGCGCAGATATGTGGCTGCTGTCTGGAGGTTGAGACCGTAAATGGCCAGTTTCTCGCGGTCGAAGTCGACTTGATATTCCGGCTGATAGTCAGAGCGCGATATGAACACGTCGGCTGTGCCGGGTATGTTCTCAAGCACTGTCTTGAGACGCTGTGCCATGGTGTCGGTGAGGGCGAAGTCGTAGCCGTAGATTTCGTAGTCGATGGTCGACTGGCCGCCCATGCCTGCGCCGCCTCCCACCTGCACCTGCGCTTTCTTGTACTGCGGGTAGTCGCGGAGGTCGCGTCGCATCTCGCCCGCTATCTCAATGATGCCGCGTTCGCGCTCTCCCGGGTCGGAGAGGCGAATGTTCATGGAAATGATGTGCGGGCCGTTGTCGCGCAGGGAGGCGAACGTGTTGTCGCTGTCGGCCGAGCCTGTGGTGTAGTTTATCACGGAGATTTCCGGATATTTTTCGCGCCATTCTTTGACGAGCTTGGATGTCAGCTCCTGTGCTATTTCCACCCGTGTGCCGATAGGCAGTTCGAGGTTCACGCTGAGACGTCCGTCGTCGGCTGTGGGGAAGAACTCGGTGCCTACATGTTTAAGCAGGACGAGGGAGCTGAAAAATACGGCGAGGCTGACGACAGCGGTTATGAGTTTATGCGAAACCACCCATGTGAGCAGGCGTCCGTAGCCTCGGTCGAAAGCGTCGAGCCCGCGGTTGACGGGTGTGAACAGCAGTTTGTATATGCGTCCGTGCTTTGTGTCGCGGCGGAGCAGGAGGCTGCACAGCATGGGGGTGAGCGACAGGGCGCACACGGTGGATATAATCATCATGATGGTCACCATCCATCCGAGCTGGCGGAACAGCACGCCGGTCATACCCGTCACAAGCGTGAGCGGGAAGAACACGGCGATGAGCGTAAGGGTTGACGCCACTACGCTTATGGCCACCTCATTGGTGCCGTGCACGGCTGCCTGTTTCGGATCGGAACCACGTTCGATATGGGTAGTCACATTCTCAAGCACCACAATGGCGTCGTCCACCACCATGCCTATCGAGATGGACAGAGCCGATAGCGAAACGATGTTGAGCGAGTTGCCCGTGACAGCAAGGTATATGAATGAGGCTATGAGCGATATGGGTATGGTGATGGTGATGATGAGCGTGGCTCTCCATCGGCCGAGGAAGAAAAACACCACAATGATTACAAACAGCAGGGCGTACATCACGGTTTCCACCAGCGAAGCGATGGTGTTGCGGATGTTGTCGGAAGTGTCTACTATTATGCCGAGTTTTACATCGGACGGCAGACGCTTCTGAATCGACGGCAGCATTTCCAGCACTTTGTTGGAAATTTCTACGGAATTGGCGCCGCTTTGTTTCTGAATGATTATCATGGCGCCTTTCTCGCCGTCGTTGTAGGTCTGTTGGGCGCGTTCTTCAAGCGAGTCGTCGATGCGTGCGACGTCGCGCAGGTATATGTTCCGCCCGTCGCGCGAGCCCACGACTATGCCGGCCATCTGGTCGGAAGATGTGAACTCTCCTTGTACACGCAGTGAATATGTGTCAGAGCCTATGTCGAACGAGCCGCCGGGAATGTTGCGGTTTTCGGCAGCCACTACCTGCGAAATCTGCTCTATGGTGAGTCCGTAAGCCTCAAGGCGTGCGGGGTCGGCATAGATGTGAATCTCGCGCTTGGGCGCTCCGGATATGCTCACGGAACCCACGCCGTTGATGCGTGCGAGAGGGTTTGCCACGGCTTCGTCAAGGATTTTGTACAGGCCAGGCATGCTTTCAGAAGCCCGCACGGAGAGCATAACTATGGGAATCATGTCCGACGAGAATTTGAAAATAGTTGGATTTTCTGCATCGTCGGGCAGCGCTGAGGATACGAGGTCAAGTTTGTCGCGCACGTCGTTGGTGAGCACGTCGATGTCTTTGCCGTATTCGAATTCCAGCGTTATCACCGAGATGCCCTCGCGGCTTTTGGATGTGATGTGCTTCAGGTCGTTGACGGAGTTTAGCACGTTTTCAAGCGGGCGCGTGACATTCTGTTCTATGTCCTGCGCGCTTGCGCCCTGATAGCTTGTCATTACCATCAGCGTGTTGGTCTCCACATCCGGATAAAGGTCGATGGGGAGTGTGTTGAGCGAGAAGAGGCCGAGTATGACTACCGCCACGAAACACAGCGTGGTCATAATCGGACGCTTCACGGCGTTGCCGTATAGACTCATATCGTTATATGTTTATACTTTAATGTCAGATATTTTAATACCGGATTCCGGCTTATTGCATCACTTCCACAGCGGCTCCGTCGGCAAGTCGCGACTGGCCTGAAATCACCACGGTGTCTCCGTCGGCGATGCCGTCGATAAGCTCGTAGGCATCGTCAAGGCGTCGTCCGAGTTCCACGCGGTTGTAGCTGACGGTGTTGCCGTGCAGAACGTACACATAGCGGTTGCCACTGCCGGTCTGCTTCACTACCGCGCGGTCTGGCACTATGACGCGGCTTATGGAGCCATGGTCAATTTCCACGCGGGCAAACATTCCCGGGCGAAGACGTTCTCCGGGATTCTTTATTTGAATCTCTGCCTCGAACGTGCGCGTCGTGGGGTCGATGGAAGGGTATACACGTGCGACTGTACCTTCAAACGATTCTCCGGGGAGGGCGTCGAAACGAATCGCCACGTTCATGCCTTTGTGTATTTTTGTGAGGTCGCTTTCGGAGGCGTTGATTATCACTTTCACTACCGGCGAAAGTTGTCCTATGGTAAGAATGGGCTGCGCGCCGCTCATGTCGCCGGGGTCATAGTTGCGTGCGGTCACTACGCCGCTTACGGGCGATACCAGCATGGTGTTCTCCCGCGCGTTGTCGTATTGTGTGCGGGCGGCGTCGAACTGCGCCTTCAACTGGTCTACGGCTTGCTGTGTGCCGGCGCCTATTTCAAGCAGCGTCACGGCGCGCTTGTATTCGCGTTCGATCTGGTCGAGGTTTATCTTTAGCTGGTCGAGGTTGGCGTGGTCAAGGGTCACAAGTGTCTGCCCGCGGCGCACGGCGTCGCCGACTTCTACGGCTATTGTCTTGATGCGGTTTGCCGTTGCGGGCGAGATGTTGTTGACATTGTAGGCTTCTACATTGGCAGTGTACTCTTTTGTCTGCGGCACTTCGCGCATTTGTGCGAGGGAGACTTCTACGCGTGGCAGTTCTTCTGTTTCTACGACGGCGGCATTCTTGTCGGCGCCGTTGCAGGCACTGAGTGCCACGCATGCGCCTGCAAGCAGGCAAAAGTGGATGGATGAACGGAACATATGCTTTGTTTATTTATTTTCGGTAAGTGTGTAAGACTCGAGCGGAGCGGTGCCACGCAGCAGTTCAAGCTGGCTGTTGGCCACGAGATAGTTGTAGATGCTTTGGTAATAGGCGAGGCGTGAGCGTGTGAGGGCGAGTTCGCTGTCGCGCAGGTCGAGATAGCTTGCGGCGCCGATGGCAAAGGAGCGCTCCATGATGTCGTGGGCGCGCTCGGCTTCTGCCACGCTTTCGGATGTTGACGTAATCTGTCGCACGTTCTGGCGTATGTTGTCGATAGCAAGGTCGACCTGCATCGACACGCTGCGCTCGATGTTCTCCCGCTGGAGCTCCGACTCCAGCAGCTGTACCTTCGCCTGGCGCTGCCTGCTCAGGCGCGCACCTCCGGTGAAAATCGGCATTGAAAGCGACAGGCCGAAAGTAGAGGAGTTGCTCCACCGGAAATTTTTGAACGGTGAGCCGTTGCTGTTGGAGTTCCAGTAGTAATTGATACTTGCCGAAATGGTGGGAAACCATGCCATGCGCTGCACGTCAAGAGCGTCGCGAAGCATCCGTGTCTGCAATGTGTTCTGGACGAGGGTGCTGTTCTGTGAATAATCGCGTTCGAGCAGCATTGCTTCGTCAAACATGTTTTTCTCGTAATCGGAAAGACGGCCCGATACTTCTATGGGAGTGGAGGCGTCGAGTCCCATGAGGACAAGAAGCTGCAGGCGCGCCTGCTTGATGGCTATGTCGGCCTGCATGAGTTCCGGCTCGATGTTTTTCATCGCTACGGATGTGCGCAGCACGTCGTAGTCCGATGCGGCTCCGGCTTCGAATTGCTTGCGGTATGTCTCATGCGTAAGTGCGGCCATGTCGTAGCTTTCCTGCACTACCGCGCGGGAGTCGGTGGCAAGCATTAGCGTGTAGTAGGCATCTTTCACCTGGTTTACGAGGTCGAGACGCGAGGCGCGTGCCTGTTCGACTGACTGCAGAATCTGGCTGTCGCTAAGTTTCATGGATTTCCACAGCTGTGGGGCGATTAAAGGCACTGCAGCCGAGAATCCTATCTGATAGCTGTTGTCAAGACCCATTTTTATGCCGTTTTCGTTGCCTGCGCCTTTGCGGGTCTGTGTCTCGGAATTGCCGTCTTCGTCATCTGAGCCTCCGGCACCACCGCCGAAGCCGTCCATATTCATATACATGACTTGTTTTGCAAGCATGCGCGAGTAGTTGGCTCCCAGATTCACCTGAGGCAGCAATTGCGACAATGTTTCGCCACGGGAATAGTCGACACGTTTGATTTCCATGTCGGCCACTTGTATTGTCGGGTTCTCGCTCAGTGCTATGGCTATACACTGGTCGAGTGTCAGTGCCGTCTGTGCGCCGGCTGAAAAAGCCAGACTGAGGGCGGCAGCAAGAAAAATCTTACGGAACATGTTTATGAATAGCGATAATGTGTGATGAAATGCAGCCATGCGGAATGTTCCGCTTTGACTCTTTGCAGTGCAAAATTGCAAAAAAAATGTCTTAAAACACTGCGTTGCATTATATTCTAACATATTTTAATATAATATGATAGTATGTTGTCCGCAATGTCTACAATGTTGGAAAAAATACCTATGGAAATATTATGGGCGTGCATTGTAAAAAAAGAAAACCAGGCGGCATCGGAAGATGTCGCCTGGCTCAATGCCTGAGGCCGGAAATTTATTTCACGGCATCGTTGAGCTCGCTGCCGGCTTTGAATTTGACGGCTTTGCGTGCGGCGATAGTGATGGTCTCTTTTGTGCGGGGGTTGATGCCTGTGCGTTCGCCTTTCTCGCTTACAGAGAAAGTGCCGAATCCTACGAGGGCTACTTTGTCGTTGGCGGCAAGGGCCTCGGCGATGGCTGCGGTGGTTGCGTCGAGGGCTGCCTTGGCATCGGCCTTGGTCAGGTTGGCTTTCTCGGCGATAGCGTTGATGAGCTCAGTCTTGTTCATAAGGAAATTAGTTATTGGTGTTTTTATTGCGCAAATATACTCATAAAACTCTACATCGAGTATATTTTTGTTAAAAAAATCACAAAAAAATTATTTTTTTTCTGCTTGTGCGGCTTTTATACCCCCGTAAGCCTGTTTTTTTAGTAATTTTGCGTATTGAAGTAAGTATTATATTTATAATTATGAGTTTCTTTTCGGGATTTATACAGAGGTTGCCGCCTGTGACAAAGAATCTTGCAGGCGTGTGCATCCTCGTGTGGGCTGTGATGGCACTGTTCCCCGGTGTGGACCGCGCTCTTACCCGCTGGTGCGCGATGTACTATTTTTCTTCGCCGGGTTATGAACCTATGCAGTTGTTTTCTTATATGTTTCTGCATAGCGGTTTTACCCATCTGTTTTTCAATATGTTCGCCCTGCTTATGTTCGGCGGGGTGATAGAGCGCGCATTGGGCTCGTACCGTTTTCTTTTCTATTATCTTGCCTGCGGCATAGGTGCGGGTCTCATCCAGGAAGGTGTAAGTGCGGTATTCGTATATAAATATGCGTCTATGTTGCCCGCCGACGCTTATGCGGAGATTTGCCGCACAGGATGGACGCTGATGCATCAGGGGCTTACTTTTGCCGACCCTACGGCAGCCACGCTCAATGCGCTTGTAAACACCCCGCTTGTGGGAGCGTCGGGAGCAATTTATGGCATATTGCTTGCTTTCGGCATGCTGTTCCCCAACCAACCGGTATACATATGGTTCATACCCGTGCCTGTCAAGGCCAAATGGCTTGTTGTGGGCTATGTGGTGCTGGAACTTTTCTATGGCCTTGGAGGAATAGCCGACAATGTGGCGCATTTTGCCCATCTCGGAGGCATGCTCGTAGGATTCATCATGATTCTTTATTGGAAGAAAAAGGGGACATTCAATGGCCATTGGTTCTTTTGACATGCGTTCTATCCCGGCGGCGCTGCGTTCCAATACGCTGTATGCGCTCATAGCAGCCAATGTGTTTGTGTTTGTCGCCGTGGCTGTTTTCGGGATATTCGACGGCGGCCGTATGCTTGCATGGCTTGTGTTGCCGTCATGGCTGCCGTCGCTGCTCAAGCAGCCATGGAGCATTTTGAGCTACATGTTCGTGCAGACAGACGTGCTGCATCTGCTGTTCAACATGCTTTGGCTTTATTGCTTCGGAAGCATACTTCTGCATGTCAATGGCGGCCGTGCGCTTGTCCGTGTCTATGTGGCAGGAGGAGTGGCGGGAGCGGCAGTGTTTGCCGTTTCCCATGCTATTTATCCGGCCATGGGGACGGCATCGCTCATGGGGTCGTCGGCGTCGGTTCTTGCCGTAGCGGTGGCGGTGGCTTTTGATGTGCCCGATATGAAACTGAATCTGTGGCCGGTAGGTCCGGTCAAGATTAAGTGGATAGTGGCTGCAATGGTGCTGCTGTTCTGCGCGGGATTCACGGGCAGTGTTTCAAGCACCATGGCGCATGCGGGCGGCGCCGTGTGCGGAGCAGTTCTTGGATTTGCAAAGCGGCGCACGGGGCATTGGCGTAGCAACCATGGCTCTGCCCCGGCCGATTTACGTGCAGAACTTGACGAACTTCTCGACAAAGTGAAGCAGTCGGGATACGATGCTCTTTCCAGGCATGACAAACGACGTCTTTTTGAACTTTCACACAAGATAAAGCAATGAGTGGCGCATCTATTTCCGTGTGGCGTAGATATGCCAACGCAATGGTGCTGTTGCTCAATGTAATCGTGGGGACGGCACTGGTGGTTACGGCCTATTCGGGATACGAATCCCCTGTGGATACCCCCATTATGGGAGTGATTATCCTGTCTTTTCCCGCGTGGCTGGCTCTTTCGGTGTTTCTGCTTGTGGCGGACATGATATGGTGGCACAAGACGGCATTGGTTCCGGTGGCAGCTATATTGGCTTCGTGGCCTACGGTGTGGGCTTCGTGCCCGCTGAATATAGGCGGCGGAATACCTCACGGTACTCCGTCCGAGCGCGTGTTCACGCTGCTTACATACAATGTCAACAACCTGCGAGATGTCAAAGACAACTACCCCGGCGGCGTAAATCCAATATTAAGCGAAATACTGCGCATCGACGCCGACATTGCCTGCGTGCAGGAACTTAAGATATTGGAATGCAACCGGGATTTTGCTATCACACAGGCGCAGATAGACAGCCTGCATGCGCGCTATCCTTTCGTGACTCTCAATGGCCATGCCATGGCCATATTTTCAAAATATCCCGTCACGCCGCTCCATCTTGAGAAACCTAAGCGCGAGCGCGATAATTTTGCCGACATCAGCGGCTATGTGGCTGAAGTTGAGGGGCACAGGCTTGCCATATTCAGCGTGCATATGCAGTCGTTCCGTCTCACGCGCGAGGACAAAGCCGCATATAAAGACCTTACACGTCTGCGCTCCGACGAAAGTATAGACGATTTGCGCAATACGCTGCTCTACAAACTCGAACTCGCAGCCATGCGCCGTGCCGTGCAGGCGTCGGACCTTTGCCGCTACATCGAGTATTATGGCGGCGAGAATGTGGTGGTATGCGGCGATTTCAACGATGTGCCGGGGTGCTATACTCTCCATATGCTTGCCGACCAGGGGCTGAAAGAGGTGTGGCCCGAAGTGGCTTTCGGCCCTACGCACACCTACAACGACAACCGTTTCTTTTTCCGTATCGACCATGTGCTCTGGAAGGGTGCTTTCCGCCCGGCCGGCATAAAGCGCGGCGACCTTAAGGGCTCCGACCATTATCCGTTGCTCACAACTTTCGTGTGGGACGAGGACGACGTTAAAAACCAATAATAACACATTAATAATATAGTTGCCAATGAAACACAGTCTCACAACCGCCTTGTTGGCTACGGCACTCGCCGTGGGCACAAGCTGTACACAACAGAAAATGCACGAGAATCCGTTCCTTGCGGAGTACGACACGCCTTACGGCATCCCTCCGTTCGACCAAATCGCTTATGAGGACTATCTGCCTGCATTGCAGGCCGGAATCGAACAGCAGAACGAGGAAATCAGAGCCATAACCGAAAATGACTCCACGCCCACGTTCGACAACACTATCCTTGCCCTTGACCGCACCGGTGCCATACTGGAGCGTGTGGTGCCGGTATTCGCGGCGCTTGAAGAAAGCAATTCATCGCCCGAGATGATGGAAATCGCCGAACAGTTCTATCCCCTTTACCAGGCGCATTCCGACGAGATGATGATGAACGACAAGCTTTTCGGCCGCGTGAAATATCTTTACGACCATCGCGACAGCCTCGGCCTCGCTTCCGACCAGCTTCTCGCAGTGGAGAAAATGTATAAGGACTTCACCCGCAACGGCGCTCTGCTGGCCGATGCCGATAAAGAACAGCTCAAAGCTATAAATTCGGAGCTTGCAGACCTGTATCTGAAATTCAACAAAAACCTGCTGAACGCCACCAATGCCTTCTCCGTAGTCATAGACAAGGAAGAAGACCTGGCCGGACTTCCCGAGAGCACCATAGCCGTGGCGGCCGAGGAAGCGGAAAAGCGTGGCGAAAAGGGAAAATGGGTGTTCACACTCCACGCTCCCAGCCGCTTGCCCGTGCTGCAGTTTGCCCAAAACCGCGATCTGCGCCGCCGCATCTATGAAGGCTATACGACGCAGGCCACCGACGGCGAGAACAACAACCTGCCCGTAATCAACAAAATTCTCCAGGCCCGTGCCAAAAAAGCCAAACTTCTCGGCTTCAAGGATTACGGTTCTTATATGACCGACAATGTGATGGCCGGCAGCGTAGATGCCGCTGAGTCGCTGCTCATGCAGATATGGACTCCTGCCGTTGCAAAAGTCAAGGAAGAAGTGGCAGAAATGCAGGCTGTGGCCGATGAGGAAGGAGCCGGAGTGAAAATTGAGCCTTACGACTATTACTACTATGCCGAAAAGGTGCGTCAGAAGAAATATGATTTCGACGAATCGCAGGTGAGCGCGTATTTCGCAGCCGACAGCGTGCGCAACGGTATTTTCGCCATGGCAGAGCGCCTCTACGGCATCAAGTTTACAGAGATTCCCGATGCTCCCAAATATTACGATGAGGTGAACGTATACGACGTTACCGATGCCGAAACCGGCGAACACGTAGCCGTGTTCATGACCGACTACTTTACCCGCGCGAGCAAGCGCCAGGGTGCGTGGATGAGCGAGTTCAAGGGTTCGTGGACCGAACCTGACGGCACGTCGTCGCGCCCTGTGGTGTTCAATGTCGGCAATTTCACGCGTCCTACCGCCGAACTGCCTTCGCTGCTCACTCTTGACGAAGTGGAAACCATGTTCCATGAATTCGGCCATGGTCTGCACGGCATGCTCACTCGCGCACGCTATAAGATGCAGGCCGGCACGAACGTGGACCGCGACTTCGTAGAGCTTCCCTCGCAGATTCACGAGCATTGGGCCATGGAGCCGGAACTCCTGCGCACATATGCCCGTCACTATAAGACCGGCGAGGTGATACCCGACGAACTTATCGAGAAGCTCCAGGCTGCATCCACCCACAATCAGGGCTTTACCACTGCCGAACTGGCCGGTGCTGCCCTGCTCGACCTCCAGTACGGCAAACTTAACCCCGATGCAGACATCGACGTGCTCGAATTTGAAAAGCAGGTTGCAGACAAACTCGGCATGCCTGCCGAACTCACTTTCCGCTATCGTTCGCCTTATTTCAAGCACATATTCGGAAGTGACGGCTACGCCTCGGGCTATTACACCTACCTTTGGGCTGAGGTGCTTGATTCAGACGGCTTTGAATTGTTCAAAGAAAAAGGCATCTTCGACCCAGAAACCGCCCGCTCTTTCAAGACGAATATCCTTGAAGCCGGCGGCAGCGCCGATCCCATGGAGCTGTACGTGCGCTTCCGCGGTCATAAGCCCGGTGTCGACGCATTGCTCCGCAACCGCGGTCTTGTGAAGTAAGAATCCGAATCTTAGATACCTGTAAGTAATCCCCTGTCAAGTGCTGGCAGGGGATTCTGTATAATATGGTTATGTGCCATTTGTGTGACGAGATTTTTATAAAGGCAGTGAAAATCTCGCAAACGGGTGCGGACTTAAGCCATTTTTGTCAAAGCACGCCGATGCCGGCGAGGAAGACGATGAGGATGCAGGGTGGGGCGACGTAGCGCATGCAGAAGATGAGTATCCGAAGGAATATGCGGCCGCCGCGGGAGGTGGCGTCGAGTTCGCCTTTGAGCACTGCACGGTTGAGGCGCCACCCTGCGAAGATGGATATGAGCATGCCGCCTAAGGGCAGAAGCACGTTGGACGACACGTAGTCGAAAAGGTTGAAAAGCGTCATGCCGAACACGCGCACTCCTCCGAGGCAGCCGAACGACAGCGCGCACAGGGTTCCGAGCGTCATGGCGATGCCTATGTTGAGACGCGTTGCATTGCGGCGCTTCATCCCGAGGTCGTCGCACATGCAGGCTATGGAAATTTCGCTCATTGAAATTGTGCTTGTGAGCGATGCAAGAAACAGCAACAGGAAAAAAAGTGTGCTCCACAAGGTTCCGAGGGGCATTTCGGCGAAAATGGCCGGAAGCACTTCAAACACGAGCTTCGGACCTGCGGCGGGCTCCTGTCCGTAGGTGAAAACTGCGGGGAATATTATGACACCGGCCATGATGGCTACGAAGCTGTCGAGCGACGCAGTAAGGAAAGCGGTCTTCATCAGTGGCGTGCGGCGCGAGAAGTAGCTTGCGTAGGTGATGAGGCAGCCCAGCCCGAGACTTAGCGAGAAAAAGGCCTGTCCCATGGCGCTTAGTACGGATTTCGGGGTGAGTTGCGAAAAATCCGGTCGGAAAAGGAAGGAAAGTCCTTTTCCTGCGTCAGGCATGAACAGGGAGTTGATGCAGAATGCTATGAGGATAATGAACAGCAGCGGCATCAGTATGTTGCTGACTTTTTCTATGCCTTTTTCCACGCCGCGAGCGAGGATGGCGTAGTTGCACAGCAGGAACAGGAGCGTCCACATGACGGGGCGCCAGTTGCTTGAGGCGAAGGTGTCGAATCTGTCGTGGAGCGCGGTGGCCGACCGGCTGCCGCCGAAGTCGGTCAGGGATCGGTAGATGTATTCCATGGTCCATCCGGCCACTACGGAATAGAAACTCAGAATCAGGATGGAGGCCGTGATGCCGATGTAGCCCACAAGACTCCATGCGCTTCCCGGGGCAAGGCGGCGGAATGCGGAACGCACGTTGGTGCCGGTGTGCCTTCCGATTACGAACTCGGCGCACATCACCGGCACGCCGATTACGAATACAAAAAACAGGTTGAGCAGCAGGAAGGCTCCTCCGCCGTTGACTCCGGCCTCATAAGGAAAACGCCAGATGTTGCCCAGCCCTACGGCCGAGCCTACCGTTACGGCCACTACTCCCAGACGGGTGGCGAATTGTGCTCTGTTGTTCTGCTGCATTTATTCGTTTGGAAATTCTGTCATTTCGTGCAGTGCTTTGATGTCCTTGTCATGTTCTTCATCGCTCTCGCCGTCTTCCCGCCGGCTTATGTACTGGTCGTAGTAGGCGAGCAGCAGCGTGGTCAGCGGCAGGGCTATGATGAAGCCCACGAAGCCGAGCAGTGTGCCCCAAACCGAGATGGACAACAGTATGATGGCCGGATTGAGCCCCATGGCTTTGCCCATTATTTTCGGCGTGAGAATGAAGTCCTGGATGCATTGCACCACTATGTATACAACAATGCACTGTCCCCATATGTTCCAGAATTCCACGTTGGAGTCCATGGAGTAGACAACGCAGAGCAGAGTGGTGGGTATTATCGATATGAGTTGCAGATAGGGCACCATGTTCAACAGCCCGATGAACATTCCGAGCACGATGGCCAGCGGCATGCCGATTATGGTAAATCCGATGCTGAACAGGATGCCGACGCAGAACGCCACGAGAGCCTGACCGCGGAAATAGTGGTTCATGCTGTCTTTGACGTCGCTTGCCACGGCAAACACTATGGCGCGGCGCTTCGGGGGCACCATGCGGCGGAAGCCGCGAAGCAGACGTTCGTAGTCGAGCATTATGAACACTACGTACAGCACTACTAAAAACCAGTTGAACACGGCCATGACGAGACTGAATCCGCCGGCCAGCAGCTCGGTGAATCCGGTGGCTATGTCGTGCCAGTCCTGGCGGGTAAGGCGTGAGGCTATGTCGCGGAAGTCGATTTCGCTGCGCAGGAAGTCGTGCACGCCGGCGGGAATGAATGGTATGCTGGCCGAGCCGGAGGCATAGTGGTTTATGAGAACGGCCATCTGTCTTGCTTCGTCTGCGATGCCAGGCATGAATATCACTCCGAGCGCGACTAATATGAGCAATGCCTCGAAAAGTGTCACGAAAATAGGCAAAAGGCGTGTCTTCACTCTGAGCAGCCGCCGGTTGTATTGGACGAAAGGCTCCAGCATGTATGCTATCAGCCATGCCACAAGAAAAGGCAGGAGCACGGCACGCAGGGTGTTGACAAGCCATATAGCCAATATGAGGGCGGCTGCGGAGATGAGCAGCCGCACCACCCGGTCGAATGTGTACGGACGCTGCTCTTGCGACGTATTGTTTGGCATTTGTGTGAAATTGTATTGAAAATGTTGGGCAAAGTTAGCAATAAATCATTAATTTTGCAGTTTAGTTGAACGTAATAAACCATAATAATCATAAGTAATGACAGCAAAAACTCAACAACTGCTCAACGACAAGGCTTGGGCACGCTGGCTGGCCCTTGTGCTTATAGCCTCGATGATGTTCTTCGCCTACATGTTTGTCGACGTGATGTCGCCGCTAAAGTCGCTTCTTGAAGACAAGTTGCATTGGAACAGTGCCTCGTTCGGCACCTATGCGGCGTCGGAGTATTTCCTTAACGTATTCTTTTTCTTCCTGATTTTTGCAGGAATCATTCTGGACAAGACCGGAATCCGTTTTACGGGTCTGCTGTCGGCATCGCTTATGGTGATTGGTGCGGCGATAAAGCTTGTCGGCATCAGCGAATGGTTCCAGGCCACTGCGGTGTGCGGATGGCTCGACAGCTGGTGGGTGTCTTTTCCCGGCAGTGCGAAGATGGCTTCGCTCGGCTTCATGATATTCGGCTGCGGATGCGAAATGGCCGGCACTACGGTGTCGAAAGCCATTGCAAAATGGTTTAAAGGAAAGGAAATGGCGCTTGCCATGGGCGTGGAAATGTCCATCGCGCGTCTCGGCGTGTTTGCTGTGATGTGGATTTCGCCGTTGATTTCCGGAATGTTTGACCAGTCGGTGCTCGCTCCGGTGGCATTCTGCACGGCACTGCTTGTAATCGGCCTGCTCAGCTACACGGTGTTTGTGTTTATGGACCGCAAGCTCGACCGCGAACTGGGCGCAGGCGCGAATGGAGTGGCGGAAGACGGCTCTGACGAGGAGTTCCATATCTCCGACCTCGGCAAGATTCTTCGCAGCAAGATGTTCTGGCTTGTGGCCATGCTGTGCGTGCTGTATTACAGCGGCATTTTCCCGTTCCAGCGCTATGCCCCGAACTATGTTCAGGAGACACTCGAAGTGAGTGCCGAAACGGCAGCCCGTCTGTTCAGCGTGTTCCCGATTCTTGCAATGGTGCTGACGCCTTTCCTCGGCGCTTTCCTCGACTACAAAGGCTACGGGGCCACGATGCTTATCGTAGGCGCTGTGATAATGACCTGCTGCCATCTTGGCTTCGCGCTGTTGCTGCCTGCTGTGCCTGCCGTGTGGCTGGCTGTTACTCTGATTCTTGTGCTCGGAGTGTCGTTTTCTCTTGTGCCGGCCGCTTTGTGGCCGTCGGTGCCTAAAATTATAGATGCAAATATCCTTGGCTCGGCCTATTGCCTGATTTTCTGGATTCAGAACATCGGTCTGTGCCTTGTGCCTCTGCTGATAGGCGAGACGTTGGATGCTACGGGAGGCTACCGTGTGCCGATGCTTATCTTTGCGTCGTTCGGTGTGCTTGCCATTATCTTCGGCATATGGCTCAAAGCGCTCAACTCCCGCCACAATTATGGACTCGAGGAGCCTAATGTGAAGAAATCCGATGCCGTGCTTGCTGCTGAGGCAGAGAGTGCGGAGGAATAGTTGCATATAAATAAGACACATCGCCCCTGCAGGCATGCCTGCAGGGGCGATGTGTCTTATCGGAATCAGAAGCGGAAGCTTACGAAGCCGCGGAGAGTAAATGGCGTGCCGGGAGTGAAGCATACGTCGGTCACGGGCTCGGAATCGCCGGGGATAAGAGTCTCTGTTGCGAACTGTGCCTCGCGCCATTTGCGGTTGAAAAGGTTGTCTATCGCAGTGCCGAAAGTGACACGGCGATAGGTGTAGGAGGCATTTAGGTCGACGATGAAGTAGCCTTGCGCCGTGAGTGAGTAGTCCTCGTTGGCAGGGCGGTCGGAGAGCCACCGGCAGTTTATGCCTGCGTTGAAGCCGCCTTTCTTCCATGTGAGTCCTGCCACGAGAGTGTGTACGGGTGCGAGCGGAATGTAGTCCTGTCCTTTGGGCTCGTCTATGCTGCGGGCATGGCACCATGTGTAGTCGGTGCGGAAGAAGAAGTTGCGGGCGAAATTGTAGCGCATGCCCACGTCTATACCGAAGCGTCGCGAGCGCCCGGACGGCTCTACGATGGCTTCGTCGCCTACGTAGACAAACTCCTGTTCGCTGTGCATGTACCATCCTGTCAGGTTCAGCAGCATGCCCGGCACGGGTTTGTATTTAAGCCCGAGATCGACGGCAGTGACTCCAGGCAGGGTTTCTTTGCCGTCCTCTATCACTACTACGCGCGCGTCGTTGCTGTGGAATCCGCGTCCGAATTTAGCCAAAAATTCGAGATTTTCGACAGGTGTGTAGACGACGCTTAGTTTCGGCGACACTTTTGCCTGTGAATTGGCGCGGCTGTCGAATGTGCCTTCGGCCTCTTTCATGCGGTCGCGATAGGACATTTTGAACCAGTCGACGCGTGCGCCGGGATAGATGACAAGTTTTTCGCCTATGTTCATTTCAAGGCCTGCGTAAGCGAATAGGGAACTCTGGTCGACATCACCTAAAGAATAGGTGCCGATGTCGTGACGCTTCACGGCATGGTAAAGGCCGAGATCGCGCACGGCGTCGTAGCGGAAGCCTGCGCCTGCGCTCAGTTTCCATGTGCCGACGCCCGTCTCGAAAGGCAAAGTATAGGAAGAGTTCGCACCGGACAGCAGGCGGCGCTCGTGCTGGCGGATTTCATCGCCGTTCTCGGGGTCGTGCAGATAGAAAGTGAAATTCGAAAACAGATTGAAGGTATAGTACGACGCCCAGATGTTGGTGTTGAACGACGAGCCGTTGTCGAGATGCAGATGGTGCACCGCCTGAAGGCTTGTGCGGGATGTGCTGCCTCCCTCGCTGGGGTCGAGCGAGCCGAACCATCCGATAAGGCCGTTGTCCACGGCTCGTTCGGGAATTTGTCCGGATGCGTTCCATGTGCTGTTGAAGTGCGATGCTATGATGCTGAACTTCGACATGTCGCTCCAGTTTGTGTATTTTGTCATCGCATTGAAACGCTTGAAGTTCTGTCCGGCATCGAAGAAGCCGTCGTCGGTAAGGAATGAGGCTGCTGCGTAGAACGATTGCCTGTCGTTGTTCAGAAACGATGCGGATGCCCTGTAGCGCTGATAGTTGTGCATGCCTATCTCGATTCCGGCTTCGGTGGGCATGCGGTCTTTGGTGCGGAATTCCACATATCCCGCGGTTGCCAGGTCGCCGCGTGCCACATCGTAGGGACCTTTGTCGAAGTCAACCATGTCGATGAGTTCCGGCATGAGGAAATGGAGGTCGGCATAGCCTTGGCCGTGGGCATGGGACAGCATGTTGACGGGCATGCCGTCGACAGCTATGTTTATGTCTGTGCCATGGTCGAGGTCGAAGCCGCGGAGAAATATCTGTTCGGCTTTGCCGCCACCTGCGTGTTGCGCGATGAACAGACCCGGCACTATGCGGAGCACCTGTTGCGAAGATTGCACGGGGTTGGTCTGCAAATCAAGTCTCACGGCTTCGTTGAGGTGTCGCAGGCGGGCACCTACAGTCACTTCATGCAACTGTACGCGCCCCAGAGAATCTTTTGTCTGCTCCGTTTCGTGGGCCATTGCGCCTGAAGCGGCTGTGCATGCTGCCGCAAACAGCATGATTCGTTGAGATAAGTTTGCCAAAATCGTGTTGTATTAAAGTTATATAATACAAACATGATTTTGCGTATATTTGTTTATCGGAGGCTGTCGTATTCGTTGTCGTCTACCGGCTCGAACCATTCGGTCGAGGTGTTTTCTCCGGGTATTTCGAATGCAAGATGTGCAAACCAGCTGTCGGCGGCTGCTCCGTGCCAGTGTTTTACGTCGGATGGAATGTGTATTACTATGCCCGGCAGAATTTTCACTGCTTCTTTTCCTTCTTCCTGATACCATCCTTTTCCGGCCACGCCGACGAGCATCTGTCCTCCGCCATTGTCGGCGTGGTGGATATGCCAGTGATTCCGGCATCCCGGTTCGAAAGTGACGTTGGCAAAAGGAATCTGTGTGCCGGATATGCGTGCAAGATAGCTGTTGCCTGTAAAATATCGCGCATACGCGGCATTGGGTTCTCCTATGGGAAATATCATCTCACGCTCGAATGCCGCTTTTGCATTGTCTCCCTTTATATCTTCTGCCCATACGGATTTAGCGAGGTTGAAAGCGGCCCAGGCTTTAGGCCATCCTGCGTAAAATGCTGTGTGGGTTATTGTTTCGGCAATTTCCGTGCGTGTGATTCCGTTGTTTTTGGCCGATTGCAGATGGAACAGGAGTGAATTGTCGGTGATTCCCTGACTGATAAGTGATGTTATGGTGACAAGGCTCCTGTCGCGGAGCGACAACAGGTCGTTGCGGCTCCATACCTCGCCGAACAGAATGTCGTCGTTCAGGTGTGCAAATTCGGGTGCGAATTCACCGAGCTGTTCTCGCCCTGCGGTCTGTACTATTTTTTTCTGAGCCATGATGTTTTGTGTAAAAATGGTGATTACGAAAATTAAAACGGCTTTTTTCATGCGGAATATGTTTTCCGCAAAGTTATGTGTTGTTTTTCGGCGTCAATTAACGTAATTGCGGATGACGCTACCATTTTTACGAATGGCGTTACTGCTCAAGCAGTCCGCCATCGGCAAGTATCGTCTGAGCCTGTTCCAGATCGTGACGGCGCACCATAAGGCGTATGCTTCCTGCAGGTGGCAGAATCGTGTTCATCATCTCGTTGTCGGCGATGGCCGGAATTTCATGTGCGGAGAGTGCGCCTATGGCAATTGATGCGGTTGGTGCGTCGGAATAGCGTGCGCACAGCACAAGGTCGGGATGGCGGTCGGTCATGGCGTATGTAGTTTCTGTTGGATTAGAGCGATAGCCTGCTCGTAGGCCGAATCTGCGTTGAGGCGGTGTACGGACGGGTCTTTTGCAAGCCATGTGAGCTGTTTTTTTGCATAGACGCGCGTGTTCTTTGCAATGCGCGCCACGGCTGTGTCCAGATCCATTGCGCCGTCGAAGTATGCGAACAGTTCTTTGTAGCCCACGGTGTTGAGTGAGTTCAGCTGTCGCTGCGGATATACGGCCCGTGCTTCTTCGAGCATTCCGGAGGCCATCATGGTTTCCACGCGGCTGTTTATCCGCCCGAAAAGAATTTCACGTGGCATGTCGATGCATAGTTTCAGTGTGTCGAACGGGCGTGTCTTGGTTTTGCCCGTGCGCAGGCTGGAGGCAGGTACGCCTGCCTCCAATGTGATTTCAACGGCGTGAATCACACGCTTGGGGTTCTGCCTGTCCACAATGTCATGCATGTCAGGGTCTATTATCTCAAGCCATGCAAGAAGGGCTTCGAGGCCTTGCTCGTGATAAAAGGACAGTACGCGCTCGCGCACGGCATCGCTTATCGCCGGCATCTCGTCGATGCCGTTCACCACTGCGTCGACATACATCATTGAGCCGCCGCACATTATCGCGGCCACATGGTTAGGCTCGGGTGCGAGGCTTTCAAGGAGAGCCAAAGTGTCGGATTCGAATGAGGCGGCGCTGTATTGGGTGTCAAGAGACAGCGTGCCAACGAAGTGGTGGCGTGCGCGTGAAAGATCTTCTGCGGTAGGGGCGGCCGTGCCGATGGGTATGTCGCGATAGATTTGGCGTGAATCGGCCGAGATTATGTCGCAGTGGAAAGTTTCGGCAAGACGCAGGGCAAGCCCCGTCTTGCCGGAGGCCGTAGGGCCGGTCACGACAACAAGCAGGGGCTTGCCGGGTTCCATTGGTGTATGGGTTTATGTGTCAGCGCTCGCCGACAATGCGTGCAATTTCAACAATTACCTCCATGGCTTTCTGCATAGACCGCACAGGCACGAATTCGTAGCGGCCGTGGAAGTTCAGGCCTCCGGCGAAAATGTTGGGGCAGGGGAGGCCCTTGAAGGACAGCTGAGCTCCGTCCGTGCCGCCGCGTATGGGCTGCACTTTTGGCGTTATGCCGGCGCGGCGCATGGCTTCCTCGGCAATATCCACGATGTGCATCTGAGGCTCTACCTTTTCGCGCATGTTGTAGTACTGGTCTTTTATGTCGATAGTGCAGCAGTTCGGAAATTCGTTGTTGATTTTGCGTGAAAGGTGTTCGAGTTCCTTTTTGCGGCGCTCGAACCGGTCGCGGTCGTGGTCGCGTATGATGTATGTCAATACGGACTCCTCTACTGTGCCCTGCATTGAGACAAGATGGTAAAAACCTTCATAACCTTCGGTGTGCTCGGGCGTTTCCCAACGGGGCAACATGATTATGAATTGGTTGGCGATGCGCATGGAGTTTATCATCTTGTGTTTTGCATATCCCGGATGTACGTTGCGCCCGCGGAAAGTGACACGGGCCACTGCGGCGTTGAAGTTCTCGAATTCGAGTTCTCCGATTTCTCCTCCGTCCATGGTGTAGGCCCAGTCGGCACCGAAATGTCCGACGTCGAATTTGTGGGCGCCTTGGCCGATTTCTTCATCGGGATTGAATGCGATGCGGATGTCGCCATGCTTGATTTCGGGATGCTCTTGAAGGAATTCCACGGCGCTGATGATTTCGGCTATGCCGGCTTTGTCGTCGGCTCCGAGCAGTGTGGTTCCGTCTGTCACGATGAGGTCTTCGCCCTTGTAATTGAGCAATTCCGGAAATTCCTCCGGCGAGAGCGTGATGCCCAGCTCGGAATTCAGGGTTATGGCGTTGCCGTCGTAGCCATGTACTATTCGGGGCTTTACGTGCAGGCCGCTCATGTCGGGCGATGTGTCGAGATGGGCTATGAATCCAATTGTGGGCACTTTCCTGTCGGTGATGTTGCCGGGAAGTGTGGCCATAAGGTAGCCGTTGTCGTCGAGAGTTATGTTTTCAAGACCCATTTCCTCCAGTTTGGCATGCAGATGTCTGGCAAACACCATTTGGCCGGGGGTGGACGGGGTCATGTTGGTGAGTTCGTCGCTTTGAGTGTCGAATCTTACGTAGTCGAGGAATCTGTCAACAAGATTCATATTTTTGCGGTATTATAGTTTTCAATCAGCGAGTATTTCGCGCCATGGCAGGGTAGCTTTCAGCTCAGAGTCGCCGGCGGGGGTGGTGAGAATGAAGCGGTAGCCGTCTATGCCGAGGCTTTTGTCCATGTCTACGACGGCTCCGGCAAGTTGGCCATAGCTTTTGTAGATGGGTTTGAGAAGTTTGAGATAGCGAGCTTTGAGATTCGCTACATTAAGGCCGGAATAAGCTTTGGCATTGTCGTAGATTATCGTGTATGTGGCGAAGCTCGAAGTAAGAGCGAAATCGGCTTTCTGCACGCCGGGGCCGACAGCGAAGCGGAACGCGCGTCCGGCAAGAATGCCGAGCACTTCAGAGCGAACCTGTGGCAACTGGAGCTGCGAACGCTGGGTTTTGAAAAGAGTGCGTAGCGTGGATGCCGTCATGTCGTAGCTGCGGGATGTTCCGTATACGTCGGTCAGCGACAGGCGCATGGGTTCTTTCACTTTGGCGAGCGTATTCACTATCTCGTCAAGGTCGGCGCCGGCACGCGACTTTATTTCGTCGGACAGAAAATACTCTATAAGAGCCTGTGAATAGTCGGCAACTTGAAGCATTGAGTCGGCGAACACGATGTTTATTGAGAAAGCAGAGTCGGCATATTCTGCTCCGGCTTTTGCGAATAATGCCGGGTCCTGCCGGGCCGTTGTCGCTAATTCCGAGTTTACGCGTTCAGCCTGACGCATCAGAGTTTCGGCTTCTTTTCCGCCGCCGCATGCACTCACGGCGCAGGCCATTACGCCGGCTGCCATAAAGCTGATGATGGATGATTTCTTAATCATAGACACAATCGTTGTTTTTCATTATTCTGCAAAATTAACAAAAAATCCCAACGCAATGTTGTAAACCTCGGAAAAATAACATTCTGTCCGTAAAATCATGGATTCTATTGAATAAGATGGTGCCGATACATAAAAAGAGTTGGATGCTCATTTGAGCATCCAACTCTTGAGTTGCTTTTGATTTTGTCGGGGTGACTAGACTCGAACTAGCGACCTCACGCCCCCCAGACGCGTACTCTAACCAACTGAGCTACACCCCGTGTTTCTCAAAAGCGATGCAAAGTTAGGCACTTTTTTTGAATGTACCAAATTTTGAAGCGAAAATTTTTTATAAAATGTTGTATTGTTTTGATAAATGGTTGAACCATATGTGATTGTACGAAAAAGCGGCGGAGGCGTGGCTACACATTAATATATACGCGCGTGCGCGAAAAAGACGCTAAAATTTGGCTGGGCACGGATTATTTCGTAATTTTGTATGCTAATTAACAAAGACTATCAAAAACCGATTATGGCTGAAAAAGAAGAGGAATATAGCGCCAGTAATATCCAGGTGCTTGAAGGGCTGGAAGCCGTCCGCAAGCGTCCTGCGATGTACATAGGCGACATTTCCGCCAAGGGTCTGCACCATCTTGTATATGAGGTGGTGGACAACTCTATCGACGAGGCTCTTGCGGGCTATGCCCATCATATTGAAGTTACTATAAATGCCGATAATTCCATAACCGTGGTCGACGACGGCCGCGGCATACCTGTGGACATGCACGAAAAAGAGCACAAAAGTGCTCTTGAAGTGGTGCTCACGGTGCTGCATGCCGGAGGTAAGTTCGACAAAGGCTCCTATAAGGTGTCCGGTGGCCTGCATGGCGTGGGCGTGAGCTGTGTAAATGCGCTTTCTACATACCTGCGTGCCGAGGTGCACCGTAATGGCAAGGCTTATGTGCAGGAGTTCAGCTGTGGCAAGCCTACGAGCGAGTTGCAGATAGTGGGCGAAAGCACGAACACCGGTACAAGCATCACGTTTAAGCCCGATGCGTCGATTTTTACTGTCACGGAGTATGATTACGCGACGCTGGCCAAGCGTCTTCGCGATCTTGCCTATCTGAATGCGGGAATCAATCTGCGCCTTACCGATATGCGCGACATTGACGCCGAAGGCAATCCGCGAAGCGAGGTGTTTTACAGCGAGACGGGTCTGCGCGAGTTTGTTGAATATATCGACTCGAACAAAGAGTCGCTCATCAACGACGTAATCCATCTGTGCACCGAGCGTCAGGGCATTCCGGTGGAAGTGGCCATGACCTATAATACTTCTTTCAATGAGAATGTATACTCTTACGTCAACAATATCAATACGATAGAGGGCGGTACGCATCTGACCGGATTCCGCCGGGGACTTACTTCTACTCTGAAGAAATATGCCGAGGACAACAACCTTCTTAAAAACGCCAAGGTTGAAATCTCCAGCGATGATTTCCGCGAGGGTCTTACGGCAGTGGTTTCGGTAAAGGTGATGGAACCCCAGTTCGAGGGACAGACTAAGACCAAACTCGGCAACAGCGAAGTCATAGGCGCTGTGCAGGTGGCGGTGGCCGATGCCCTCAACGTATATCTCGAGGAAAATCCGCGCGAAGCCAAAACAATTGTAGAAAAGGTGGTGCTTGCCGCGCAGGCGCGTCATGCGGCCATCAACGCACGCAAGAACGTGTTGAGAAAGTCGCCTCTGAGCGGCGGTGGTCTGCCCGGAAAACTTGCCGACTGCAGCAGTCGTACTGCCGAAGACTGCGAGTTGTTCCTTGTCGAAGGTGACTCTGCAGGCGGAACTGCCAAGCAGGGACGAGACCGCTCGTTCCAGGCCATTCTTCCGCTCCGCGGTAAAATTCTCAATGTGGAAAAGGCAATGGAACACCGAATCTTCGATAATGAAGAAATCACCAACCTTTTCCGCGCATTGCGTGTGACCATAGGTACTGAGGACGACCCGAAGGAGGCAAATCTTGCCAAACTCGCGTATCACAAGATTATCATCATGACCGATGCCGATGTGGACGGAAGCCACATCGCCACATTGCTCATGACATTCTTCTTCCGCAGAATGCGGCCTGTAATCGAGCAAGGATACCTCTATCTTGCCACGCCCCCGCTGTACAAATGCAAGCGAGGCAAGATCGAGGAATATTGCTGGACGGACCAGCAGGTGCAGCAGTTTATTCTGCGCAACGGCGAACGCACCACTGTCCAGCGTTACAAAGGTCTTGGCGAGATGAGCGCACAAGAGTTGCGCGACACCACGATGAGCCCTGAGCACCGCATGCTCAAACAGGTAAATATCAGCGATGCTGCCGAAGCCGACCGGATATTCTCCATGCTGATGGGTGAAGACGTGGGGCCGAGGCGCGATTTTATCGAGGCTAATGCCAATTATGCTAATATTGACGCCTGAACGGAAAACCAAAGGGCGCGCGCCCGACGGGTAGCGCGCCCTTTGGCTATATTCCGTACGAACGCAATGCGGCACATTAGTGTTATATAATCAAAATTCATTCATTCACGAAGATGACACGCACAGCTAAAAAGAAACACGAAAGCGGCCTGCGAGAGCAGATCGACCGATATATAGCCACGGCATCTGCCGCCACGTTCAATTATAAGCAGGTGGCAGCCGCCATCGGTGAGCGCAACAGCACGCACCATCGCTCCATTGCCATCTATCTTGCCGAGCTGGCTTTCGACGGCGTGCTGCTTGAGGTGTCGCCGGGGCGTTTCAAACCTGTGCAGCGCACCGTTGTGGCGACCGGCACATTCGTGCGGCGCAGCAATGGAAAGAACAGTGTAGTCACAGACGCCGACGGCGAGACTATTTTTGTGGCAGAACGCAATTCCATGCACGCACTCAACGGCGATCGTGTGGCAATAAGCGTTGCCGCCCGTGTGCGAGGCCGTGAGCCGGAAGCAAAAGTGACAGAGATTCTCGAACGCAAGCAACAGACTTTTATCGGCACTTTGCGCGTGGGAAAACACATGGGCACGCTTGTGACCGACTCAAAGTTCCTCGCCACCGACATCGTGATTCCGCGAAACAAGCTCCGTGGCGGCCGCACAGGCGAAAAAGCTGTAGTCCGCATCACGGAATGGCCTGAAAACGAGCAGATACCATACGGAGAAGTGGTAGATGTACTCGGCCCTACGGGCGAGAATAACACCGAAATACATGCTATACTTGCCGAATACGGTTTGCCGTATGTTTATCCTGCCGCTGTGGAAAAGGCCGCGGATAAAATTGATGCGGGTATTACACCCGAGGTTGTGGCTGAGCGTGAGGATATGCGAGGCGTTGTCACCTTTACCATTGACCCGCGCGATGCGAAGGACTTTGACGATGCCCTGAGCGTGCGCCGTATGCCCGGTGGCAATTACGAAGTAGGTGTCCATATCGCGGACGTCACGCATTATGTGAAACCCGACAGTATAATCGACCGGGAGGCCAGAGAGCGTGCCACGAGTGTCTATCTTGTGGACCGCGTGGTGCCCATGCTGCCGGAACATCTTTGTAACGGCATCTGCTCGCTGCGTCCCGACGAGGATAAACTCGCGTTCTCAGTGATTTTCGAAATGGATGATCGGGGCCGTGTGCTTGATTCGAGAATCTGTCGCACTGTCATACGCAGTGTCCGTCGTTTCACCTATGAGGAAGCGCAGGATGTGATAGAGAGCGGAAGCGGAGATTATGCCGATGAGATACTGCTGCTCGACCGTCTTGCGAAAATACTGCGCAAGGAGCGCTATGCCAATGGGTCTGTGGAGTTTGACCGTACGGAAGTGAGGTTTGAAATTGATGAAAAGGGGCATCCCGTCAGTGTTTTCTTCAAGGAATCTAAGGATGCCAACAAGTTGATAGAAGAATTTATGCTGCTTGCCAACAAAACAGTGGCCGCAGCTATCGGGCGTCCCGAAGGCAAACGCAAGCCTAAAACTTTCGTGTATCGCGTGCATGACACGCCGGATCCCGACCGCCTTTCCGACTTCGCCAAGCTGGCACGTACTTTTGGCTATAAAGTAAGGACGGAAGGTGCGGCTGCCGACATCAACAAGAGCATAAACAGGATGCTTGCCGACGTGCAAGGAAAAGGAGAGGAAAACTTTCTATCCACGCTTGCCATACGCTCCATGGCCAAGGCGATATATACGACTACCAACATAGGCCACTACGGTCTCGGTTTCGACTACTACACCCATTTCACATCTCCTATACGCCGCTATCCCGACATGATGGTACACCGTCTGTTGGCGCGTTATCTTGCCGGCGGCCGCAGTGCCGCTCTTGACAAATTGGAGGAAGAATGCAAGCACTCGTCTGCAATGGAGCAGCTTGCGGCTTCTGCAGAACGTTCGTCCATAAAATACAAACAGGTCGAATATATGGCCGATCATCTTGGTGAAGTATATTCCGGTGTGATTTCAGGAGTTACGGAATGGGGGCTGTATGTCGAACTTGACGACAACAAATGCGAAGGTCTTGTGCCGGTGCGCGATCTTGCCGACGATTTCTATGACTTCGACGAAAAGAATTATAGTCTGGTAGGGCGTCGCCACGGACACCGCTATCGCCTTGGAGATTCTGTGCAGGTGAAAGTGGCGCGTTGCGACATAGCCAAGAAACAGCTCGATTTTGTGATTGCCGGTGAAGCCGTGGATTCGTATTCATCGGCCTCAGGAAAGGCTCACTCTAATAAAAAACAGAAACAGGTTAAAGGCAAAAAACAGAGTGGCAAGCGCCGCAAATAAATGCTATGTACGAGAATACAGACCTCTGTTATGTCGAAATAGAGGGCCTTATGCTTCGTGCGCATCACGGAGTAGGGGAGGTCGAGAGAATAGTCGGCAATGATTTCCGGATTGATATACGACTGCGCTATGACGCTTCACGGGCGATGCATTCCGATAGTATCGCCTCGGCAATAAACTATGCGACGGTGGTGGAGATTGTCCGCCGTGAGATGGCGGTGTCATCGTCCCTTCTTGAACACGTAGTGGGGCGTCTGCGCCGTGCCATCGTGTCGGAGATGCCCGAGGTGGTTTCCGGACGTATTCGTCTTGCCAAAATCCAGCCTCCGGTGAGCGCGCAGCTCACGGCATGCGCCTTTGTGCTGGAGTGGTGATATAGGTCATCAACAAAAAAGAGCCGCAATGTTGCGGCTCTTTTTTGTTGATGCTTCCCGGCTATCAGATGCCAAGGTCGGCTTTTATGGCGTTGATTTTTTCTTTAGCGGCGATTTCCGCAGCTTCGAACTGTTCGCGAGAGTCGATGTGGCCGTGCACTTCGATGTAGAATTTTATTTTGGGCTCTGTTCCGCTGGGACGTACGCTTACTTTGGAGCCGTCCTCCGTGAAGAACTGAAGCACGTTGCTTGTGGCAGGGAAGTCCATTTTGCCTTTGGAGCCGTCGGCGATATTGAGCACACTCAGGTCGGCGTAGTCTTTTACGGCTACGAGAGGGCTGCCGCCGAGGCTTTTGGGAGGATTGGAGCGGAAGCCTTTCATCATGGCCTGTATTTCCTCGGCTCCGGTCTTGCCGGGGCGTACCACAGAAATACCTTCCTCGTGGCTGTAGCCGTTCTGCACGTAAATGTCCTGAAGCATTTCACCGAAGTCCATGCCGCGGTCTTTTGCCCATGCGCATATTTCAGCCATCAGAGATATTGCGCTTACGGAGTCCTTGTCGCGGGCGAAGTCTTCGGCAAGGAAACCGTAGCTTTCCTCGCCGCCGCCGAGATAGCGCGCGGTGCCTTCGAGTTCTCGGATGACGGATGCTATCCATTTGAAGCCGGTATAGCAGTCGTACATGCGGATGTTGTTGTTCTCTGCTATGGCTTTGATGGTTTCGGTCGTGACGATGGTTTTTACGATGTATTCATTGCCGGTCAGGCGGCCCATCTCACGGTTGCGCACCATGATGTAGTTGAGCAGAATCATCACAATCTGGTTGCCGTTTACGAGCTGGTAGTTGCCGTTCTTGTCGCGTACTACAGCTCCGATGCGGTCGGCATCGGGGTCGGATGCGACAATGAGATCGGCATTCACTTCCTTGGCTTTCTCTATAGCCATTGCCATTGCCGAGGGATTCTCGGGGTTGGGGGATTCCACGGTGGGGAAATCGCCGCTGGGAATATCTTGTTCGGGCACATGGATTATGTTAGTGAAGCCGTAGCGTCGGAGCGATTCAGGAATCATTTTCACGCCAGTGCCGTGTATGGGGGTGTATACGATTTTGAGGTCGTGGTGGCGCTTGATTACTTCCGGATCGAGCGAAAGGCCCTTTATGGCAGAGAGGAATGCTTCGTCGATGGCGTCGCCTATGATTTCAATTTTTGAGGGGTCTCCCTGGAATTTGATGTCTTTGACAGACTTGATGGCCTCTACGTTGTTTATGATGTTTACATCGTGCGGTGCAATAATCTGCGCGCCGTCGCTCCAGTATGCCTTGTAGCCGTTGTATTCCTTGGGGTTGTGGCTGGCGGTGATGTTTACGCCGCTTTGGCAGCCGAGGTGGCGGATGGCGAAGGAAAGTTCGGGGGTGGGGCGGAAGTCCTCAAAAAGGTATACCTTTATGCCGTTGGCCGAAAACACATTGGCTACGAGTTCGGCAAACTTGCGGGAGTTGTTGCGGACGTCGTGTCCTACCACCACTTTGATTTCGGGCAGGTCGGCGAATGCCTCCCTGAGGTAGTTGGCAAGCCCTTGGGTGGCGGCTCCGACAGTGTATATGTTCATGCGGTTGGTGCCTGCGCCCATGATGCCGCGGAGGCCTCCGGTACCGAACTCGAGGTCTTTGTAGAAGCTCTCTATAAGGTCGGTCGGGTCTTCGGCTTCGATCATGGCTTTTACGGATGCGCGTGTTTCGGCATCGTAGTCGTCGGAAAGCCAAAGGGCTGCTTTGGCTTTTACTTCCTTGAGAAGTTCAGCTTGGTTTTCCATAATATGGGTTTATGTGGTTTTGGATTGTATTGTCACATCACATTGTAGTAAACGCTCACTGCAAGAAAAAGTGAGATGGCCGGCACTACAAACAGCAATGAGTCTATGCGGTCGAGTATGCCGCCGTGTCCGGGAATAAGCCGTCCTGAGTCCTTTACTCCTAAACTGCGTTTCATGAGCGATTCGAACAGGTCGCCCCAGGTTGAGAACGCGCATACGAGAACGCCGGTGCTAATCCACTGCCAGGTGTACAGTGGCGAGTCAATCCATATCGACGCGCCAAAGCCTGCAAGCACGCAGAAAATCAGACCTCCGAAAAAGCCTTCCCATGATTTTTTCGGAGACAGGCGTTCGAAAAGTTTGCGGCGCCCGAGTGTGCTGCCCACGAGGTACGCTCCGGTGTCGTTCAGCCATATCATCACAAATATCATAAGCACTACCGCATAGTTGCTAATGATATTTTCAAACAGGTTCATCGCTCCGAGCGGCAGTCCAATGTACAGGAAGCACAGGGCGCTGCGGCCGACGGCCGTAAAGGATTCCGCCCGTCGGTCGTAGAGCGCGGCGATGCCACGCAAAAGGAAAAAAGACATTGCAATAGCGACGGCGAGCATGAATGATGCTCCACAAGCACCTACGGTGGCTGTAGTAGCCGCTATTGTGAGGGCGCGTATGACGGCAGGCAGCGGTCCTGCATTCGGTGCCGGCGAATCGGTGAGTGCTGTGAACTCTATTGCGGCGAGGGCGGCGAAGATAGTCATAAGCAGGCTGAACCATGTTCCTCCTGCCATGGTGGCGGCCACTATGATGGCTACGTATATGGCGCCGGAGGCGGCGCGCATGATGAGGTTCTTCATGTCTGTTGTATGTTTGCTATCGCAAATATAGTTATTTTCTTCACATGCTGCAACTGATGTACAAAAAAAGTGCGGCGGCCACGAGTAGCGGCCGCCGCATATAACTGTGTGTTTTATGATTATTTCAGACGGTTTTGAACATCCTGGAGTTTTGCTTCGTCTTTCAGGTTGTAATAGGCGTTTTCAAGGTAGCGCAATGCGTCGGTATTGTTGTTGTCCACGTTGTATGCGCGTTCCAGATAGTCGGCGGCTTCAATGAAGAGGGGCTTGATTTTTTCGTTGAAGAAAACCTCGCTTTCAGCCGGGCTGGTGGGGGCCACTTCGCCGAGGGCGTAAGCTTCTTCGCAGAGGGAGCGGCCATATTGGTAAAGAGCCATTGAGTTGTGTTCGTCGATGGCTATGGCTTTTTTGAACAAGTCTTTTGCCTCATTCTTTTTGTCTGTCTCGCTCAAGAGGATGCCTTTGACTACGAAATATTGTGCGTTGTTGGGGTCGTTGGCGATGGCTTCGTCTATGATGGTAAATGCCTGGTCGTACTCTTTGTTCTGAAGGTAGCGGTTGATCATGTAGCCGATGTAGTTGGGATCTTCCTTACCGTAGAGCGCCTGTGCTTCCTTTGCGAGGTTGTACACGGCATCGTCGTTCTTGGCCTGCGAAGCCACGGCTATTGCATAGTCGTAAAGATTCTTTTTGTTATAACCGAGGTCTTTGGCTTTAAGGAATGACTGCAGGGCATTTTCATATTTTTCGTTCTGCCATGCTGCCAGAGCCTGGTTGTAGCGTATTTCTCCCATGGTGGTGTCGGCAGGAGCGTTGACTTTGAAGGTGGCAGGGATGGTGCAGAAAAGTTCCCATGCATCGTAGGCTTTTCCATAGTCTTTAGCTTCCCAGAAGGCTATTGCGGCATTGTTGTAGTCGGTGTAGTGTCCGGAAACGGTGCTGTGGATTTCCTTTGAATATTTGGGCTTTACTTTGCCTTTCTCGTTGGGAAGGCTGTCGAAAGGCAGGGCTGTTATAAAGTATTTGTAGCCGTCGAGCAGGAGGTTGCCCATGAGCACTTCTCCGCCTTCAGGCAGTTTGCCGAACGCTTTTTTGCCGAGCAGGTCGTCGTACTGTTTGTAGGCCGCCTTGCCGGGGATGAACCATGTCTGTGCCTGCTGCGAGGTGGTGGGGTCGGTCATTGCGGGCTTGATGATGTCGGCCACTTCCTTAGCGCTCTTGTCTTCTTTGAGGGCGCGTTCGGCGTCTTTTACCACATTTTGCTGGGCGTTGGCGGCAAATGCGGCCAATACAAAAGCGCCCAAGATTGTGATCTTTCTCATGATAGAGTTATTTGTGGGGGTTATGAAGTTAGTTTTCGTTGTTTTCTTCGTTGTCGGCTGCATCGTTATCGTTATCGGCTGCGAGGTCGGCTTCTGTCATTTCTGGCAGTGCTTCGCCTTCTTCTATCTGCTCGACTTCTTCTTCCGGGTCGGTGTCAACGCAGCAGATGCTGGCGATGACGTCGTTGCGCTTTCCGAGATTGATTATGCGCACTCCCTGAGTAGCTCGGCCCATCAGGCGGATGTCGGCTACATGGAAACGTATGGTGATGCCGCTTTGATTGATGATTACGATGTCGTTGCCGTCGTTTACAGCCTTGAAGCCTACGAGACGTCCTGTCTTATCGGTGATGTTCATCGTCTTCACGCCTTTGCCGCCTCGGTTGGTGATGCGGTACGCGTCAAGCTCTGTGCGCTTGCCGTAGCCTTCTGCCGATATTACCATAACGCTGTCGGTGCTGTCGGCGGCCATGCTTATCATGCCCACTACGGCATCGTAGTCGCCGTCGAGGCGCATGCCGCGCACGCCGGCGCTCACTCGTCCCATGGCGCGGAGCGCTGTCTCATGGAATCGGATGGCGCGTCCGCCCCGGTTGGCAAGCAGGATTTCAGAATTGCCGTCGGTGAGCTCAACGCCTATCAGGCTGTCGCCCTCGCGCATGACGATGGCTTTTTTGCCTTTGGCCATTACACGGGCATATTCTGTGAGTGATGTTTTCTTTATGACGCCATTGCGTGTAGCGAACACAAGATAGTGTGAGCCTGTGAATTCGGGGTCGTCGAGCTGTTTGCATGCGATGAATGCCTGCACGCTGTCGCCTTGCTCTATGTTGAGCAGATTCTGGAGGGCACGTCCTTTGCTGGTCTTGGTACCTTCGGGCAGTTCGTATACTTTGAGTTTGTATACAAGACCCTTGGCGGTGAAGAACAGCATGGTGTTGTGCATCGAAGCGGTGTAGATGTGTTCTACGAAATCCTCGTCGCGTGTCACGCTGCCGCGAGAGCCCATTCCGCCGCGGTTTTGGGCGCGGAACTCGCTCAGCGGCGTACGCTTGATGTAGCCGAGATGCGATATGGTTATAATCATGTCGTCGTCGGCATAGAAATCTTCAGCATTGAAGTCGCCGGCGGTGTAGTCGATGTTGGTATGGCGCTCGTCGCCGAATCTGTCGCGCACTTCCACGAGTTCCTCCTTGATGAGTTCGCGGCATACGTGGTCGTCGTTCAGGATGAGTTCGAGATGGGCTATGAGTTCCTCGATTTTGCGGTAATCGTCTTCGAGCTTGTGCTGTTCGAGCTGAGTGAGGTTGCGCAGGCGCATGTCCACTATTGCCTGGGCCTGCACGTCGGTAAGGGCGAAGCGGTCCACGAGACCCTGTTTGGCCTCGTCGGTGTTGGCCGACGCGCGTATGATGCGTATTACTTCGTCGATATTCTTTGAGGCGATAATCAGTCCTTCGAGGATGTGGGCGCGCTCTTTGGCTTTGCCCAACTCGAAGCGCGTGCGGCGTATCACCACATCGTGGCGGTGTGCTACGAATGCTTCAAGGATTTCTTTGAGGTTGAGAGTTTTGGGTCTGCCGCCTACGAGAGCCACGTTGTTTACGCTGAACGAAGCCTGCATCTGCGTCATCTTGTACAGCTTGTTGAGTACTACGTTGGCATTGGCGTCGCTTTTCAGTTTGATTACGATGCGCATGCCTGCGTAGTCGCTCTCGTCGTTTATATCGGCGATGCCGTCGAGTTTTTTCTCGTTCACGAGATCGGCGATATATTTAATGAGTTCGGCTTTGTTTACACCATAGGGTATTTCATGCACCACGATGGTTTCGTGGTTGGCTTCCTGCTCTATTTCGGCTTTGGCGCGTATTACGATGCGCCCGCGGCCGGTATGGTAAGCGTCCCGCACGCCGTTGTAGCCGTAGATGGTGCCTCCGGTCGGGAAGTCGGGAGCGGTGATGTGCTGCATCAGTTCGTCGATGCTGATTTCCGGATTGTCGATTAGCGCTATGGATGCGTTGACGCTTTCCGTGAGATTGTGCGGGGGCATATTGGTGGCCATGCCCACGGCGATGCCGCTGGCTCCATTGACGAGCAGGTTGGGGAAGCGCGTGGGAAGCACGGTGGGTTCGCGGCGCGAGTTGTCGTAGTTGGGCTGGAAGTCCACAGTGTCAGCTTCGATGTCGCGAAGCATTTCCTCGCCCATCTGGGAGAGGCGTACTTCTGTGTATCGCATGGCGGCGGCTCCGTCGCCGTCCACAGAGCCGAAGTTGCCGTGTCCGTCCACGAGGGTGTAGCGCAGCGACCAGTCCTGGGCCATGCGCACTACAGTGCCGTAGATGGAGGAGTCTCCGTGCGGGTGATATTTACCCATTACTTCGCCCACGCAGTTGGCCGATTTCTTATGCGGTTTGTCGCTGGTGTTGCCCATCTCGTTCATGCCGAACAGCACACGGCGGTGTACGGGCTTCATGCCGTCGCGCACGTCGGGCAATGCGCGTGAAACGATTACCGACATGGAGTAGTCGATGTAGGCCGACTTCATTTCGTTCTCAATGTCGATATGCAGGATTCTATCTTCTCTGTTTTCTTCCAACATGCTTGTAAGAAAGTTTGACGTTTTGATGTGAATGTGCCGCAGTCGTCGCCTCCGTGGCTCTGCGGCTCTGTGAGTGAAAAATTATCAAGCAAAGTTACACATTTTTTATGAGAAAACGTTATTGTATAATGTTGAAAGTTGTTATTTTTGCAAAGAATACACAAGGTTCTCACAATATGATGCCGTGCGCGTGCGTTTGGCATAATAATTGCATAGACAATAGTAAAAAGGATTGTAACAAGATATATGGAAAATAGATTTTCAGGCGAGATACAGCGTGTGCTCGACGAGAGCAAGAAGCAGGCCATTCGCCACGGCAGCAGCAGCATCCAGCCGTCGCACGTGCTTCTGGCCATGCTTGCCGACACGGATGACCGTCCGGCGCGACTGCTTGCACGCGTCACCGAGATGGACGTTCATACGCTGAAACGTCAGCTTGACGAATATCTGTACGAGGAAGCGTCAGGCGACCATGGACGTGCGTCGGGCAACCTTACGGTGGCCGATATAACCAACCGCATTGTAAAACTCAGCATGCTCGAGGCGCGCATGCTTAAAGATACGCAGATAGAGCCGGTACACATCATGCTGGCGCTTTTCCACAACTATGAAGTGCAGAAAATGGACTTCATGAAGCCTTTCCTTACGGCGGGAGCGACTTACGACAAGGTTTTCGCGGCCGTGGCCCAGGAGAGCGGCAAGGAACCACGTGCCGGAGCAGGGTACATGGGCGATGCCGAAGACGACAATGATGCGGACGACGGACGTGTGCCGGAAGGCGCGTCGGGCAAAAGCGCCGAGGCTTCCAAAAGTAGCCGACGCCCCGGGCGTTCGGGCAGCGATACGCCGATGCTTGACAAATTCGGCCACGACATGACGCGTGCGGCCATGGAGGACCGGCTCGACCCCGTGGTGGGACGTGAGGTGGAAATAGAACGCCTTGCGCAGGTGCTTAGCCGGCGTAAGAAAAACAATCCGGTGCTCATCGGAGAGCCGGGTGTGGGCAAGAGCGCCATAGTGGAAGGGCTTGCGCTGCGCATCGTGCGCCGTAAGGTGAGCCGTGTGCTGTTCGACAAGCGTCTTGTGTCGCTCGATATGGCATCCATTGTGGCCGGAACAAAATATCGTGGAGAGTTTGAGGAGCGCATAAAGGCCATTCTTAACGAGTTGTCTAAAAATCCCGATATAATTCTGTTTATCGACGAGATACACACCATCGTGGGTGCGGGCAACCCGTCCGGTTCGATGGACGCAGCCAACATGCTTAAGCCTGCGCTGGCCCGCGGCGAGCTGCAGTGCATCGGGGCTACCACGCTCGACGAATACCGTACCGGCATAGAAAAAGACGGGGCACTCGAACGCCGTTTTCAGAAAGTGATGGTAGAGCCCACCACTGCCGAACAGACTCTTGCCATACTCGGCAATATAAAATCCAAATATGAGGCTCACCACAATGTGGAGTATACCGACGATGCCCTTGAAGCATGCGTCAAACTCACGGAGCGCTACGTCAGCGACCGTAATTTCCCTGACAAAGCAATAGACGCGCTTGACGAGGCCGGAGCCCGTGTGCACGTAGCCAATGTGGAAGTTCCGGAAGAAGTTGAGCGTCTTGAGTCTGAAATCGCCGAAGCCACTCGCTGCAAGGTGGAGGCCGCGCAGGCGCAGAATTTCGAGCTTGCCGCATCGTGGCGTGATAAGGCACAGACTCTCACGGCCGAACTGGAGAAGGCACATGCCCGATGGAAGCAGTATCTCGACGAACACCGTGTGCGTGTCGACGAAGACAAAGTGGCGGAAGTCGTGGCTATGATGACCGGCGTACCCGTTCAGCGCATCGCGCAGGCCGAGGGTGCCCGTCTGCTTGAAATGGCGCCGACGCTGCGACGGCAGATAATAGGCCAGGATGCAGCTGTCGAAAAAATAGTAAAGGCGATACAGCGCAACCGCATCGGCCTGAAGGACCCGAACAAGCCTATCGGCACGTTCATGTTCCTCGGTCCGACAGGTGTGGGCAAGACGCATTTGGCAAAAAAACTTGCTGAATATCTTTTTGATTCGGCCGATACTCTAATCCGTATAGACATGAGCGAATATATGGAAAAGTTTACTGTAAGCCGTCTTGTGGGTGCGCCTCCCGGCTATGTTGGATATGAGGAGGGCGGACAGCTTACGGAAAAAGTAAGGCGCCGGCCGTACTCCGTGGTGCTGCTCGACGAGATTGAGAAAGCCCATCCCGATGTGTTCAACCTGCTGTTGCAGGTGATGGATGAAGGGCGTCTCACCGACAGTCTCGGCCGGCGGATTGACTTTAAGAACACAATATTGATAATGACATCTAATATCGGTACGCGCCAGCTTAAGGATTTTGGCGGCGGCGTGGGGTTCACGACTCAGGAAGTCGACAAGAACTATACTCACGGCGTGCTGCAGAAAGCTCTTAACAAGGCTTTCTCTCCGGAGTTCCTGAACCGTATCGATGATATTGTGATGTTCGACCAGCTTGACCGTGATGCGATATTCCGTATCATCGACATCGAGCTGTCGGGATTCCACAAACGTCTTGAATCTCTCGGCTACAGACTGGTGCTAAGCGAGGCTGCAAAGAATTATATTGCCGACAAAGGCTACGACGGACAGTTCGGAGCCCGCCCGCTGAAGCGTGCGATTCAGAAATATCTTGAGGACCCGTTGGCTGAGATGATAATCACCGCTTCGCTTATGCCAGGCAATGAAGTGGTGGTGGACTACGACCCTCAGGACGACCGTGTCACTACCGAGATACGACTGTGCGAAGACGTGTCTCCGGAGTCGTAATTATATAATCTACAAGAAAACAACAGCGTGGCGCACCATGAAAGCGGTGCGCCACGCTGTTGTTTTTCAGAACCTTTAAAAGTCGAGATTGAAATGCCCTGACACGTGCAGCATGGAAAGGAAATAGACCATGCCTTCGTAATAGCGGTATTTGCCAGTAGGAGGCTCGGTGTCCCAAAGGCGACGCACGTATTCGAGCGCCAGTTCGCGGTCGGCCTCGGATTGTGAATCGGCAAGAGTTATTGCTCCCACGGCGTTAGCTCCGTCCATTCCTTGCGTGTATCCCCCGAAAGAATTGCTGCCGTCGAGAGCGAAGTGGCTGTGTCGGAATCCGTCGTTTTTGAAGAATGTGAGCAGGCGTTTCATTGCCGCTGCCTGATTGGCCTTGTCTGCTCCGCAGAGATAGTAGTCCATCCCCACGTTCATGGCGCATCGGATGGCGTCGTACATGTAGATGGATGTGTCATAGCCGGCGTGGGGCCATCTGTAGCCGCGTCCGTCGTATTCACTGTAATCGGGATAAAGACCGGTGTCAGGATGCGAGGCATCCATGAGATGCTTTCTTGCCGCCGTGGCTGCTTCCTTCCAGAAATCGTGTTCAGAGGCGGCGCATCGGCTCCATTTGTCGAGGAAAGCCGGCAGGTGGTAAGAGGGGTCGCTGAACATGTGGCCGTTTCTGTCCGGAACGAAAGTGATCTGATGGTTGTCGCGGTTGTACAGATTGTATACGCCCGTCGCATCTCCGTCTTTGTTCATGATCTTGTGCAGGATGCTGTTTGCCTCCTCTGCATAGCGTGGTTCGTTCCAGCGTTCTGCTGCGAGAAACAAAGCAGTGACAAAATACAGTTCTCCGTCGGATGCGTTGCTGCCGCCTGTTTTAGTGCCGTCGGTCCGGCACTGCCAGCAGAAATATCCGTCCCACGGTGTTCCGGCTTCATAAGCCATGTGGCGTTTGGACCATTCCCACAATTTGTCGAACTGCTCGCGCCGGTCAAGTTGTACGCTTATCATCATGCCGTACGACATGCCTTCGGAGCGCACGTCGTTGTTGCCCGTATCCATTATAAAGGCTGTCCCGTCGGGGTTCTCATAGTAGACGGAGCGTTCGCCGTCCGCTTCGTAGCGGCTCAAGTCGCCCGGAGTGAAAAAATGGTTCCATACCTTGTCAAGACGCGCTTCCACTTCTTTGTCGGTCTTGCCGAGCAGTGTCGCGAAAAAATTCTCGGCATCTGCCGTAAAATAGGTCATGCAAGCAAGGGTTGCTGTTAATAGCAGCTTTATTTTCATGATGCAGAAAAACTATGAATGATTGGTTACGGCGGCAAAGATAGTGCATTTGCCTATATATACCGCACAAAATGCGGAAATATGGGCAAAATAATGCGTGAAATGCACCTTTTGTTTTAATTTCGCATTTATAAGTATGTAGATTATACTGTTCTTATGGCAGAAAAAAATAAATTCGGGAGTAAGATAGGCCTTGTGGCGGCTACTGTAGGCTCGGCCATAGGTCTGGGCAACGTATGGCGGTTTCCTGCCGAGGCCCAGCAGGGCGGAGGTGCTGCGTTTCTGTTGGTGTACGTGCTGTGCGTTTTTCTGCTCGGTATTCCGGTGATGCTTGCCGAATTCTCGCTCGGGCGGGGAGCCGGCACGGATGCTGTCGGGGCATATCGCAAGTTTGCTCCTCGTTCGCCGTGGTGGATTGCCGGTGCCTTGCCGGTAGTGGCTTCATACATAATTCTGAGTTTTTATATGGTTGTGGCCGGATGGACTCTCGAGTATTTTCTGCAGAGTGTAAGCGGTGCCCTTTATCGAGGGGTGGATGTCGCTACTCCCGATGCAGCCCTTGACGGCATATTCGCCGCCCGGATGCAAGAGTATATATGCGGCACTTCCGGCCCGTTGCTTAACACATACGCCCTGATAGCGCTCAACCTCGGTGTGTTGCTGATGGGAGTGCGCAAGGGTATAGAGCGTATCAGCAATGTGCTCATGCCTCTGCTGTTTGTGCTGTTGCTTGTGTTTTGCAGTGTGTCGCTTTCTCTTCCCGGCGCAGCCGACGGGCTGAAATATTTTCTCGCACCCGATTTTTCCAAGATAACTCCCGCAGTGGTTGTGGCTGCTCTCGGGCAGGCGTTTTTTTCGCTGAGTCTCGGTATGGGTATTCTTATAACCTATGCGGCGTATTATCCCAAACGCACGCGTCTTGTGCGCACGGCCGTGACGGTGTCGTTGCTCGACATGATGGCGGCTGTGCTGATGGGCTTCATAATATTTCCGGCAGTGGCGAGTTTCGGACTTGACGGAGCAGAAATGGAGGGGACGGCACTCGTGTTTGTGACTTTGCCGGAGGTGTTTGCGCGTATGCCGGCCACGCAGCTATGGTCGTCGCTGTTCTTTTTCCTTCTGCTTGTGGCAGCCCTTACGAGCACTATTTCCATAGCCGAGGTGTCGGTGAGTTTTGTGCAGAACCGCTTCCGGCGTTCGCGCCGTTCGGCATGCATGATTGTGCTTGTTCCTTTGTTTCTGTTGAGCGCGTTGAGTGCTTTGAGTTTCGGTATGCTTGATTGGGTGCGTATCGGTGGCCTTGGCATTTTCGATTTTCTCGACACTGCGGCCACAAATTTCATGCTGCCGGTGGCTTCCATTCTCCTCTGCCTTTTCATGGGGTGGAGAAAACCGGGAATACTCCGCGGCGAGTTGTGCAATTATGGTTCTGACGATTCGCGTCTGCGCGGCCCCGTGCTGTTTATAATACGCTGGGTGGCTCCTCTACTCATACTTGCCGTGCTCGCGACGTCGGCTCTATAGGGCTATTGCGAAGTTCAATGAGAAAGTCCGGCTTGTATAGTCGTAGCCTGGGACTGCCGCGGCTGTGACTCCGGGCCGGTCGCTATTCCAATTGAACCATTTTCTGTATAGCGGCAGCATCCAGTAGCCTATCCTTGCCGACAGGATTCCTACGCCGGCGCCGGCAATGACGTCGTTTAGCCAGTGGCGTCCGTTGTAAAGCCTTAGGAAGGCAACGCCTGTAGCTACTCCGTAGGCTGCGATGCCGTATGCGGCTCCGTACTCCTCGCGTATGAGCTCGGCGCCGGTGAATACTGTCGAGGTATGCCCCGAAGGGAAAGAGTTTCTTGCGTTGGAGTCAGGCCTTTTTTCCTTGAAGGCGTACTTCGATGAGTTGACAATGGCTGTCATTGCCGCGTAAGCGGTCAGGCCTACGGCCAATCTTTCCTTGAATGTGTGCTTCGATTTCACTCCGACGGCGCCGAGCCCCAGATAGGCGACTGCCGGAAGGTACTGCACATAATCGTCGGCGCGGAAAAAGCAGTAGCCGCGCATCCTGTCCATTGACTCTTTTACGGAGTTGTCGAGACTGCGGAATGCCCCGTTGTACACCCCGAATGTGCCTACTGCTATTAACGCAGCCGGCAGAACAAGCCGGGTGGGTTTGAAAACCGTCGATTTGTCGTGGTGTGCCGCCGTATCAGGGATGTACGAGCCGGTGCTGTCGTTCTGTACTGTTATGGCAGCGGCCGGATAATTGATGCACAGGGTGCACATGAGAAGGGATATGAAAATCCCTTTTACCATTGAATTGTGTGTCATTGGCATTCGTTTTGTGCGAATGCCAATGTTCATGGTTTTCCGACAGGATGCAAGACATGGGCGCGAAATGCCCAGAATGCACCCGTCGGAATGGTGTTATGAACGGCAAGTCACGCCCATGTGATACATGGACATCTGCAACTTGTTCCTCCGCTCATGGCAAATGAAGTTTCCGACGTTTCATTCTGATTGGAACAAATAGCAAACGCTATTGATATTAAATTTGCGACGCCTCCGCGTCAGCTATGTCTGTTGGTTTTGTGTTGCAAAAGTACGAAATAATTAATGAATAATCATGAATTGAGCATAAAATCCGCTTCATCAAGCAATGCTGCAGCTATGTTGCGGGTATAGGCGCAGTTTCTGTCCAGTTCGCTGCGTGCCATGCCCATGGACTCCTGGGCGTTGTCGGCCACAATGTTGAACATAAGCCGTAGAGCGGCATATCGCACTTTTTCGTCTTCGTCTTCCGCACATTCCCGTGCAAGCCTGAGGGCGAAAGGTGTGTGGCGCAGCAGACGGTGGCAGAGTATGTCGGCCACTTCGGCGCATGGCGATTCATGTATCATCCGTATGGCACAAGCGTAGTCGGTATCTTTGGGGGTCATCAGCATAGGGGCTATAAGCATGCTTTCACGCGTGCCACGGTTCTGCCATAAAGCGTCGGCCATGTCCTCACGCTGCGTTTCCGGAATTTCCGAGGCTATCTCCACGATTTGCGGCAGATTCAGTCCGAAGATTATATGAAAAGGGCTGCCGGCGCGCCTGAGCGTGTCGGCCACGACGCCGTTCCGCATGGCGAAAAAGCGCCGTTTGATTTGCTGCATTTGGTTGAAAGAGGTTTCCATGGTGCAAATTTACGCAATTTTAACGCAACCAGGCTGTACATTATCCGTTATATTGATACACCAATATCAATTAATGATGAAATTTATGAAAACAACCATTCTTGCCGTGCTGGCATTGTTGCCGGCTGCGGCATTTGCGCAGGTTGCGCCAAGTGGAAATCCCGGTATTGTAGTGGCTGGCTCTGTCAATGACGCTACCGTGCCTCAGGCCGCGAAAGATTTTATCAATAAATATTATCCCGGACAGAGTATAGCTTCTGTTGAGAAAAACTTCCTTCGCACCGAATATGACGTACGGCTTGTGAACGGCGTCGATATTGAATTCGACGGAAAGGGCAAAGTGTGCACAATTGAAGCTCCGGGCGGGACCGTGCTGCCGCAGGCTGTGGTAAAAGCTTTGCTTCCGGCCAAGGCCTACAAACATTTGTCCGAAAACGGTCTTGACGGATATGTCGAGGAACTCTCGGTGGATCGCCGCGGATATGAAGTGGAACTGATGCTTGAGAATCCCGATGAAGTCAACTATACCATAGCAGGGGAGTTTGTGGAATTCGATTGACGGGCTTACTTTCCGGTATTAATGCAATGATATACGGGTCCGGTGCTGCATATGTGCCGGACCCGTTGTTGTCAAATCGGCGCTTAGCTTTTTTTTACCATTGCCCCGTGGCGCTAATTGTCGTAAAATTCGTAACTTTGCAGTCCAAAATTCGCAGAGAATGTCCAATAGTTGCATAACAGTGCGCCATGCCCGCGTCAATAATCTTAAAAATGTAGATGTAGAGCTGCCGCGCAACCAGTTTATAGTTATCACCGGTCTGAGCGGTTCCGGCAAATCGTCACTTGCTTTTGACACATTGTACGCCGAAGGCAGAAGGCGCTATGTGGAGAGCCTTTCGGCCTATGCACGCCAGTTTTTAGGAAAGATTACAAAGCCGGAATGTGATTTCATACGCGGTCTTCCTCCGGCGATAGCCATAGAGCAGAAAGTGAATACCCGCAACCCGCGCAGCACGGTAGGGACGACAACAGAGATATATGATTATCTGCGCATGCTTTTTGCACGCGTGGGGCGCACGTTTTCGCCTGTGAGCGGAGAGCAGGTGCGGAAGCACACGGTGGAAGATGTCCTTCGTGTGGCGGCATCATATCCTGAAGGCACACGTGTGGCGGTGGCTGCTCCTATAGTTTTGCCGGAGGGTCGCGAACTGGCCGCACAACTTGACATATATCTTAAGGAGGGATTCACGCGCATTGTAGATTCTGAAGGAAACTTTACAGGAATAGATGAATATCTCGATACGCTTGCCGTTTCCGGAAAAAAAACTAAAAAGAACGCCTCTGTCCCCATGCTGCTTATCGACCGCTTGTCCACGGCATCTGCCGGCGATGAGGTGTCCCGTTTGGCAGAAAGTGTGGAAACGGCTTTCTTTGAAGGACGAGACCGGGCGTTTTTGATGGTGTGGAGCGATGCCGGTATGCGTATGCACGAATTTTCGAAGCGTTTCGAAGCCGATGGAATCACATTTCCGGAGCCTTCTGACGCAATGTTCAATTTCAACAATCCTTATGGTGCATGCCCTCGATGCGAGGGTTTTGGCATGACTCTCGGAATCGACGAGCGGCTCGTTGTGCCTAATCCGTCATTGACTCTGTTCGGCGATGCTGTGGCCTGTTGGCGAGGAGAGACTATGGGCGAATGGAAACGCAATTTCATACGTTCCCATCATGGCTTTCCCATACACCGGCCCTATGCCGAATTGAGCGATGATGAGCGCCGTCTGCTTTGGAAATCCATCAATGAGTTTTTCGAGTGGGTAGAGGCGCGGCGTCAGAAAGTCCAGTACAGGGTGTTGCTTGCGCGCTATCGTGGAAAGACGGTATGTCCCGAGTGTCATGGCTCCCGCCTTCGCAAGGAGGCTTCTTATGTCAGGGTGGCAGGCGCGTCGATAAGCGACCTTGTCGCCATGCCTGTAGGAAAACTTGCAGAATGGTTTGATGCGCTGGAACTTGATTCGACCGACGGCAGAATTGCCGAGCGTCTGCTTGTGGAAATCCGTAGCCGGCTTTCTTTTCTCTGCGAAGTCGGGCTGGGCTATCTTACGCTTGACCGCCTGAGCAACAGTCTGAGCGGCGGTGAGAGTCAACGCATAAACCTTGCTACGTCTTTGGGCAGCAGTCTTGTCGGCTCTTTGTATATTCTCGACGAACCATCAATAGGTCTGCATCCGCGCGACACTGACCGCCTTATAGGGGTGTTGCGCAAACTGCAAGGGCTTGGCAACACAGTCGCTGTCGTGGAGCACGACGAAGAAATAATGCGCGCAGCCGACTATATTGTAGATGTGGGCCCGGACGCAGGCAGGCATGGCGGTGAAATAGTGTATGCCGGGTCGGCCGATGGAATATCCGGGTCGGAGCGCAGTTACACAGCCCGCTATCTTGACGGACGCTTGTCCATACCGGTGCCTTCACATCGTCGCCGATCGTCGTCTTATGTGGAAGTGCAGGGCGCACGCGAGCATAATCTGAAAAATATAAATGTCCGTTTTCCTCTCGGAGTAATGACGGTGGTGACAGGAGTGAGCGGCTCCGGCAAGTCCACTCTCGTGCGTGATGTGCTGTACAGGGCAATGATGCGCAGGCTCGGTCTTGGAGGCGATGCCCCCGGTATGTTCAAGGCCTTGGGCGGCGATGTGGAACGTGTGGAGAACGTGGAGTTTGTGGACCAGAATCCCATAGGACGCAGCACGCGTTCGAATCCGGCCACTTACCTTAAGGCCTACGACGAGATACGCGCGCTTTTTGCCGATCAGCAAGTGTCGAAGCAGATGGGCTTTACACCGGCCACATTCTCATTCAACACCGAAGGCGGTCGTTGCGAGGAATGTAAGGGTGAGGGAGTGATAACTATCGAGATGCAGTTCCTTGCCGATGTCACCATCGTGTGCGACGAATGCCACGGAAAACGCTTTAAGCGCGAAGTGCTCGAAGTGGAATATCGCGGTGTTAACATATCCGATGTCCTTGATATGACAGTGGATGGCGCCATAGAATTTTTTGGTGAAGACGATTCTAATATAGCACGCCGCATAGTTCGCCGCTTGAAGCCGCTTCACGATGTGGGTCTCGGCTATATAAAGCTCGGACAGTCGTCCAGCACATTAAGCGGCGGTGAAAACCAGCGTGTTAAGCTGGCTTATTTCATGAGCCAGGAGAGCCGTCAGAAAACGATGTTCATATTTGACGAGCCAACCACTGGTCTCCATTTCCACGACATACATGTGCTTATGGCTTCATTCGAACGCCTTATCGCGCAAGGGCATACGCTTGTAATAATAGAACATAACCTTGATGTGATAAAATGCGCCGACCATGTCATCGACATCGGTCCCGAAGGAGGCGATGGCGGCGGCATGGTCGTGGTTGCGGGCACTCCCGAGCAGGTGGCGGAGTGCGACGAGTCCTATACCGGACGATATTTGCGCGAAAAACTGCGTTAGCGCAGACGGTCGTAGCTTGCGAGTTTGCGTTTGTCGCGCAGCATGTAGCGGTAGGCGCAAAGAGCAAGCACGAGCGTGGCAATGAGCAGTATCACTCCGCCGGTCCATATCAGTCTTGCGCCGGGCATGCCAACCGTGGCGACAAATCCGCATGCCACTGCCGAACCTGCAAGCAGAAGGACCGACACGAGGGTAAGGCTGATTTGCCTGCGCAGGTTTCTGTACATGAAAATGTTGATGAACAAAAGCGCTGCAATGCATGCGTTGACTACAAGCAGCACCGGGGTGTCTTTTACAAAGACGTCCGTGACGTTGCCGCTTGTATCGACGGTCTGTGCATATGGAGTAAGGCAAAAAAGACACATTATGCCTACGGCAATGAGGAGAAACAGAGTTTGGATTCGTTGAATCTGCATGTCTATTTTATTATGAGGGTTGTTTAACGTTTATTCTTGCGTTCGTAAGCCTGAAGGCTCAGTTTCCGTTGTTGGCGGTTTATTTCGCGCAGCGCCCGCATGTCGATGTATCGCTGGCCGCTTCCTGCTTCAATTGGGAATATCTTTTTTCGGAGATATTCGTTCTCAATAGCGGCACGGCTCGTATGGCCCGGAAGGGTGGGGCGCAACTCGTCTGGCACGTATGATGCTGTTGCAGCCACGACGTGTCCGGCCGGAGGATAGCCGATGACAGTCCACATTGTAGCTTCCGAAAGTGGACGCCCTGCTTCGCATCCTTCGATGACTACTGATGCGACAGATGAACGCCGCGGAATAAAGTCTTGGTCGACGACGTACCGGCAGGTGTCGTTCTCAAAGTCGTGCGAAAGCAACGAATGGTAGAAAGAGCGCGACAGTTTTTCGGTGAGCAGCCGGGGCGTTATATTTCCTTTGGATATGGCCTCCGCGGCAAGATGTTCTGCTGCGGCGTATCGTATGTAGCCCATGCCTTTGCCATCATTTCCGGAAACGCTGAAATTCGTGCGTATCAGTACTCCTTCAGCAGTGTCACCGGCATCGAAACGCGTGAAGCCATGGTCGTGTGTTTCAAAAAAAGCGGCTCCTCCGTTTGCGTCGATTACGCCGAAATTTGCCTGTACTCCCATCGGTCGTGGCAGTTTGCCAAGCAGTTCTGCGAAATCGTCGACGCTGGCGCATTTGCATAGTGCCACGGACATTATTGCTCCTTCTCTGTCCCGCAAAATGGCGGTGTCGGGGGCAAGGTTGTAGCTCGCTGTGTTCATGATCGCGAATCCGGCGTCGTTCACTCCTGTCCATGCGTCGAGTAGCAGGGAGTCTCCTCCGTTGTATAATGCGGAGAATGCATGAGTGCTGTCTGTGGCAGCCGTGTGTTCCACAAAATTCATGTCGCCGGAGCTGTCCCGGTGCTTCCAGAGCAAGGGACGCCCGGAAGCCGAAGCGCGTGCGCTAACAACCATTGACGTGCAGGCATTCGCACATGGTGCGAGTGCTGCCGCAAGTGCCAATATAGACGTCACTATCCAATTCATAATGCAAATATAGCGAAATAAAGCAGGAAATGTAGTAATTTTGCTGCATAAACTATGCCGTGATGACAATAATAGAAGTTGAAACATTGACGGAGCCTTCACTGGATGTGTTTGCCACACTGACGGAGGCTCAGTTACGTAACCGTCTTGAGCCGGAGAAGGGGATATTCATAGTAGAAAGCCCTAAAGTGATAAAAGTGGCTCTTGATGCAGGTTATGAGCCGTTGGCGCTCCTTTGCGAGCGGCGGCATATCGAAGGCGATGCGGCGGAGATTATTGCTGCGTGCCAGGAGAATATGCCTGTTTATACCGGCAGCAGGGATGTACTGGGCAGCCTTACGGGCTATACGCTTACACGCGGAGTGTTGTGCGCAATGCGCCGTCCGAGTCCGCGTTCAGTCGAAGACGTCTGTGCCGGCGCACGTAGAATAGTAGTCGTGGACGGGGTGGTGGATACCACAAATATCGGTGCTATTTTCCGTTCGGCTGCGGCTCTTGGCATAGATGCCGTGCTGCTTACGCCGTCTTCCTGCGATCCGTTGAACCGCCGCGCGGTGAGGGTGTCGATGGGCTCAGTGTTTCTTATTCCGTGGGCGTGGATAGATGCGCCTGTGGTGTCATTGGGCAAGATGGGATTTAAGACCGTATCCATGGCGTTGACAGATAATTCATTGGGTATCGACGACCCACGTCTTGCCGCCGAACCGAAATTGGCCATAGTCATGGGGACGGAAGGCGACGGGCTTGCACGGGAAGTGATTGAAAACACTGATTATGTAGTGCGTATTCCGATGGCCCATGGAGTGGATTCACTCAATGTTGCTGCTGCTTCTGCCATTGCCTTCTGGCAGTTGAGGGTGCGGTGAAAATGTATATATGATAAAACAATACTGCCGGAGTCTTCTCAGAGCCCGGCAGTATAGGGTTTCCAATAGGTACAATTTCTAAGGTAAAAAAGATTGTTTTAGGTTCGTGATGCAAAGTTCGTCCTTTTTGTGTTTATAGACAAATATTTTTATATGTTATTCGACATATTTATGGAACATCAACATGCTTTTTGAATTGAATTTGTGTTGATAATATGTTGTATTTTAATTATTTGTGCTGTTTGTGGTGTTCGCCGGACTTTAAGAAATTGTATCATATAATCTTATAAATTGTCCTATAAAGATTAAAAGAAAACCTGTTGTAAAAGTGCCTAAATATGCTTTTTAGCATTGCGCATACGATTTTATACCTCAAATGTAAACATTAGCGTCGGATTCGACTGAAGATATTTTTGTATTTTTGCAGTCACTTATCACTTAAAATGTATCATTCAATACCATGAAACACATTACAATACTCATTGCACTAAGTATGCTCGTCGGCATCGAAGCCGGAGCAAAATCGCCTGTGGGGCATATCGATACCGAAGGTGTCGTTGCGTCCACGGAGTCGGGAAAAGTGGCCGGCTATAAAGATGCAGCCGGGATAAAGACATACAAAGGGATACCTTATGCCCGTGCGGAACGGTTTCGGGCGCCTCAAGCGGCTGAAGCCTGGCAAGGCGAGCGCAGTTGTCGCAATTTCGGCCCTACTTCGCCGCAGGACGTGCGTGCCGGATGGCAGAACGATGCCATTGCGTTTGCCTTTAATTGGGACGACGGATATTCCGGCGAGGATTGCCAACGACTGAACATCTGGACTCCGGCATCGGAAGCCGACGGAAAAAAACGCCCGGTAATGGTGTGGCTCCACGGAGGCGGCTTTGCCGCAGGCAGCGGGCAGGAACTTCCGGGCTATGACGGCGCGAATCTTGCGCGTAAGGGCGATGTAGTGGTGGTGACGCTTAACCACCGCCTGAATGTGCTTGGATTTCTTGATCTGAGTGATTTCGGAGAAGAATATGCATCGTCGGCAAACGCCGGTATGCTTGACATCGTTGCTGCTCTCCAGTGGGTGAACAATAACATCGAGGCTTTTGGCGGCGATCCCGATAACGTCACAATATTCGGACAAAGCGGAGGCGGAGGCAAAGTGTCCACTCTGCTTGCTATGCCGTCGGCCCGTGGACTGTTCCATAAGGCTATTGTGCAGAGCGGTTCCATCGGCCGCACTATGCCCGCAGAGCATTCTCGTCGCATCGGCCGCGCCGTGGTGGAGGAACTTGGCCTTGCTGGAAATGTTTCGGCTATAGACTCGATTCCTTATCCGCAACTTCTTAAAGCCGCGAATGCCGCAGTGGAAAAGGTGCGGGCACAGGTGGAAGCGGAAGGGGCTACGGAAGGCATGCTTATTTTCGGATGGGCTCCGAGTGTGGACGGCAAAGTGCTTCCGACGCATCCTTTCAATGAGAAATCTCCTGAAATCAGCCGCGACATACCTCTAATGATAGGCACCACCCGCTGCGAGTTCTCTCCTACGGCCTACGTACCTCAGTTGCGCGCGGCCGATATGAATATGGCACGTGCATTCGCCGAGCGTATCTATGGAGAAGGAACCGATGAGGTAATCGAGGCCTATGGCAAAGCTTATCCAGGCTTCCAGCCCAAGGATATTATCGATTTTGATACAAAATTCCGTCCGGGAGCAGTTCGGCAGGCAGATTTGAAGGCCGAACAGGGCGGCGCACCGGTGTATATGTACATGTTCGCATGGGAATCGCCTGTTCTCGGCGGAGCTCTGCGCAGCACGCATTGCATGGAGATTCCGTTCGTGTTCAATAATGCTGACGTGCATGCTTCAATGACCGGTGGGGGTGACGATGCAATGAGACTTGCCGACCGTATGTCGGATGCATGGCTGGCATTTGCCCGTACGGGTAATCCCAACACGCCCTCCTTGCCGAAATGGCCTGCCTACAATGCTGCCGAGGGGGCGACTATGATTTTCGACAACAAGTGCGATGTGTGGCACAACCATGACCGCGAATTGCTTGAGGTGGTCAAGAAGTATGCAAAGGAGCGTAGTTTGTAAATCTTGTAAATACATAAACAACACATCATAATTTCATGAAAAAGTATATTTTGTTGATGATGCTTGCCGCATGCTCCTTTGGGGCATATGCCCAGCAGGCTCTTTGGGGAGGTTCTAAGATAGTTTCGCCTCAGGTTAATGATGACAAGACTGTGACCTTCCGGCTCGTAGCGCCCAATGCGCGTGAGGTAAAGGTGACAGGCGATTTCCTGCCCACACAGAGGATAAACACTCCTTTTGGCGAATTTGACGGTCCGGGCACGGCGGATTTGGTTCAGAAAGACGGGGTGTGGGAGTTTACCACAACGTCTCCTCTCGCTCCGGAACTTTATAGTTACACATTCCTTGTCGACGGCCTGAAGATAACAGACCCTTCCAATGTGCATCAGATTCGCGACGTGGCCTCGGTCACGAATGTGTTCCTTATCGACGGCGGCCGGGCCGATTATTACAAAACCAATGATGTGCCTCACGGCACCGTGTCAAAAATGTGGTATCAAAGTCCGTCGCTCGGTATGGCGCGCCGCCTCACCGTCTACACTCCTGCCGGATATGAAACATCCGGCAAGTCATACCCTGTGTTCTATCTTCTGCACGGCATGGGCGGCGATGAGAACGCATGGTCGGAACTCGGCCGTGCCGCACAGATTCTTGACAATATGATAGCGCAGGGCAAAGCCGAACCGATGATTGTGGTGATGACAAACGGCAACCTTGCCATGCAGGCGGCTCCAGGCGAGACAAGCCAGGGATACATAGCCCCCACTATGCAGCTTCCAAAGACAATGGAGGGCAGTTTTGAGCAGCACTTTCCCGAGGTGGTGGACTTTGTGGACCGGAACTTCCGCACCATAAAGCAGAAAAGCGGACGAGCGATAGGCGGCCTTTCCATGGGTGGGTTCCATTCAATGCACATCTCCAAGGAGTATCCTGACATGTTTGACTATGTGGGCTTGTTCTCGGCTGCCATCACTCCCGACAAGAGTGTGAAGTCGCCGGTGTACGAGAACCTTGAGGCGAAATTGAAAGCGCAGTTCGACAAAAAACCGGCTCTGTACTGGATCGCTATCGGAAACACCGATTTTCTCTATCAGGCAAATGTCGAATACCGCAAGATACTTGACAACAAAGGGTATAAATACACTTACTATGAGACCCCCGAAGGTCACATCTGGAAGAACTGGCGAATCTACCTTACCGAGTTCGTCCCCTTGTTATTCAAAAAATAAACCGATACGTATATGAAAAGAATGTTTTTCATGCTTGCATCTGCGGGACTTATGCTTGCATCGTGCGGTGAAAATACGCCGAAACTTGGCGAATCGTCCATAGACGATGTTCTGGCTGCAATGACATTGGAAGAAAAAGTCCACCTTATTGTAGGCACAGGCATGGCCGGACAGACCGGCGACAGCGCTGTAGTGGGAGAAACACATAAAATAGTACCCGGGGCTGCCGGTACGACTTACCCCATAGAGCGCCTCGGCATCCCTTCAATAGTGCTTGCCGACGGCCCTGCAGGCCTTCGCATCAGTCCGACTCGCGAAGGTGATTCCGCAACGTACTATTGCACGCATTTCCCAATAGGTACACTTTTGGCCTGCACGTGGGACACTGCGCTTGTGGCCAGTGTGGGCCGTGCCATAGGCAATGAAGTGTTGGAATATGGTGCTGACGTTCTGTTGGCTCCGGCCTTGAACATACATCGCAATCCTTTGTGCGGCCGCAATTTCGAATATTATTCGGAAGACCCTGTGGTGGCGGGCAAAATTGCCGCGGCATACGTGAATGGCGTGCAGAGCAATGGCGTGGGCACATCCATAAAGCATTTTGCTGTAAACAATCAGGAGACTAACCGAATGGGCAATGATGCACAGGTGAGTCCGCGGGCGTTGCGCGAAATCTACCTTAAAGGTTTTGAAATTGCAGTCAAGGAGTCCGAGCCGTGGACTGTAATGTCGTCCTACAACCGTATCAACGGCACCTATGCCTCGGAAAGCGAGGAACTGTTGCAGACCATGCTCCGCGACGAATGGGGATATAAAGGAATGGTGATGACCGACTGGTTCGGAGGAGCGGATGCTCCCGCACAGGTCGTGGCCGGCAATGATATGCTCCAGCCCGGACTTGAAAAGCAGTATAATGCTATATTGGAGGCTGTGCGCAATGGCAGTCTCGACGAGAAGCTTGTAGACCGCAATGTGCGTCGAATTCTCGAGCTTATCGTGCGCACTCCGCGTTTCAACGGCTATCAGCCCTCCAACAAGCCGGATCTTGCAGCCCATGCCGCCGTAACACGCCAAAGCGCCACGGAAGGTATGGTTCTTCTGAAAAACGACAAAGGGACTCTGCCGCTTGGCGGCGATGTCAAGAAAGTCGCTCTCTACGGATGTACGTCTTACGACTGGGTGGCCGGCGGCACTGGTTCCGGCAATGTCAATCGTGCGTACACGGTGTCTCTGCTTGACGGGCTTAGGAATGCCGGCTTCGAGCTTGCTGACGCTTCGCTCGAAGGGCGATATGCTCGGCATATCGCCGCTGAAAATGAGCGTAACACGCCCGCCGAAGGCGCTTATAGCCAGTTCCTGCCGATGCCACGGCCGGAAGAAATGACTTTTGAGGCTTCGGAACTTGCCACACATGCGAATGATGCCGATGTAGCCATAGTCACTATCGGTAGAAATTCAGGAGAATTCCTTGACCGCACTACCGACGACTTTGTGTTGAGCCAGGCCAACAAGCGTCTTGTAAGCGATGTGGCACGCGCATTCCATGCAAAGGGCAAAAAGGTTATAGTCATCATGAACGTCGGTGGCGTAATTGAAACATCTTCATGGAAGGACGATCCGGATGCGATTCTATGCGCATGGCAAGGCGGCCAGGAAGGCGGCAATTCTGTGGCCGATGTGTTGTGCGGTAAGGCGTATCCTTCGGGCAAGCTGTCCATGACGTTCCCTGTGGCTTTCGCCGATCATGCCTCATCTGCCAATTTCCCTCTTGACATAAAGGAGGAAATAAAACTCGGAGGAAGCAACGACAGTATCGCCGCCCCGGTGCGTACCTACCATTATACTCCTTACGAAGAGGATGTATTTGTGGGCTATCGCTATTTCGACAGTTTTGACAAACCGGTCAGCTATCCGTTCGGTTACGGCCTCTCGTACACGACATTCGAATATTCCAACCCTGTTGTGCGCTTCGACAATGGCGTCTATTCCGTGAGCGTGGATGTGCGCAATACGGGCAAACGGGACGGCAAGGAGGTTGTGCAGCTGTATGTGGCAGCCCCTGACAATAAGGGTGCAAATAAACCTGTCAAGGAGCTTAAGGCATTTGCAAAAACTTCAGAACTGAAACCGGGAGAAAGCGAGACGGTAAATATGACTTTCTCGCCTGCCGACCTCGCGTCTTTCAATGGTGACACCAATGAATGGGTGGTGGATGAAGGCACATACAGCTTGCTTATCGGAGCTTCGAGCCGAGACATACGCCATAAGCTTGACGTCGACGTAAAGGGTCGGAAGGACAAGGCTAACCCGTTGTTTGCTGTCAAAACGGAATTAAATACTCTAAAAAGATAAAAGACACACAGAAAAGAAACAGGCGGCCATTGTTTTGGTCGCCTGTTTTTTTAGTATGACGGGCATGTCATACATCTGTGGTGAAAGTCCACACGGGGC